>OEQY01000022.1_pt1 | contig 81669 bp, 71 predicted proteins | sample 1539871 | NCBI WGS metagenome assembly OEQY01 (sample SAMEA3891877, study PRJEB23780) | metagenome | biome: terrestrial biome; feature: animal house; material: Caecal content | place: Italy | collected 2015-05-05 | reverse complement strand
GCAGAGGGCTGGGCAGCTGTTTTGTAGGAATGAATGTTCTGCGGCCGCGGCTGCGAAAACGGGGAGATAAAATTCTGGCCTGCCTGTTGGCTTTCGGTAAAAGCAAAGGCAGTTATACGCGAAAACCGGTGGATGCCAGAAGGCAGGATCTCAAAGAACTTTGTATCTTTAAGGAAAAGCCCAGACTTTGGATGACACAGCTTTTGGAAGCGGCGCGTCTGGCGCCTTCCAGTATGAATTCCCAGCCATGGCGGTTTGTGGTGTACGATAACCGCATCCATGTATTTTCACGAAAATATAAGGCAAAGTCGGGACAATTGGGCAGAGGGACGGAACTTAACTTCGGAATCCTGTTCAGCAACATGATGGTGGTTGCCGAGGAGCTTTGGCTGGATGTGGATTTGATCCGATTGGATGAGATGAATCAGAAAAAATACCCCAATAGTCAATACGTACTCAGTGTGATTCTGCGGGCATAACAGGGCGGCGGGAAACCGTCCGCCCAACAAAAAATAAAAAAAGAAAGAAAATTAATAAAAAGTGTTGACATGAGAGGAACTTTATAGTATAGTAGTCCTTGGTCAGCAGTTGACAGGCGCGAGTGGCTCAGTTGGTGGAGCGCGACCTTGCCAAGGTCGAGGCCGCGGGTTCGAGTCCCGTCTCGCGCTTTTTCTTATCTAAAGCCATAGTATGGTAAGCCCAGATAGCTCAGTTGGTAGAGCAGAGGACTGAAAATCCTCGTGTCGCTGGTTCGATTCCGGCTTTGGGCATTTTTTTACTATCCAGAGTTTTATCTGGATAGTATTTTTCGTTATGGAGATATATGAAAAAGGAGCTTCTATAGAGGTTCCTTTTCTTTTAAGTGAGTGCACAGATATTTGCTAAGGAGATTAAAATGAGATGAAAGAAAACAATGTACCATCACTTTATGAAAAACTAGAAGAATATAGTAAAGAAAATTTCTATCCATTTCATATGCCTGGACATAAGAGAGTTCCATTATTTGATCGTTCTTATTCGATTGATATAACAGAAATTCACGATTTTGATGATTTACATCATCCAGAAGGAATGTTAAAAGAAAAAATGGAATCGGCAGCAAAGTTTTATGGTGCAGATCAAAGTTTTTATTTGGTGAATGGTTCTACAGCAGGAATTTTAAGTGCAATTTCAGCAGTGACGGAAATAGGAGATGAGATTTTAATTGCTCGAAATTGCCATAAATCAGTATTTCATGCAGTTTTTCTTAGAAAATTAAAGCCATATTATGTTTATCCAAATGTCTTAGAAAAAATATGGATTAATGGTGGAATTTCACCTATAGATATAGAAAAACAGCTTAAATTACACCCAAATATCAAGGCGGTGGTGATTGTTTCTCCGACTTATGAAGGAATTGTCTCTGATGTTAAAACAATTGCAAAAATTTCACATCAATATGGTGTTCCTCTTATCGTGGATGAAGCACATGGAGCTCATTTTATTTATGGAGCTCAATTTCCAAAGTCAGCATTGGAATGTGGAGCTGATGTTGTAATACAGAGTTTGCATAAAACGCTGCCATCTATGACGCAAACTGCAATTTTGCATAAAAAAGGGAATTTGGTTTCAATAGATCAACTAAAGTTTTATTTACAGGTATATCAGACTTCCAGTCCTTCTTATGTATTGATGGCCAGTATTGATTCTTGTCTTATATGGATGAAAGAAAATGCAAGAGTTTACATGATGGATTACGACAGAAAATTAAAAAAAGTTTATAAAGAGTTGGATAAGCTCAAAAATATTTGGCATTTATCTTCTCAATGGATTGGAAAAAGTGAAATTTTAGACTGGGACTGTTCAAAAATTGTATTTGGAAGTCGGTTGGAAAATTGGTCAGGGGAACGAATTATGAATGTATTAAGAGAGGAGTACCATCTGGAAATGGAAATGTCTGCTCCGAATTATGTTGTTGCAATGACTTCTGTTATGGATTGCGAAGAAGGGTTGAATCGGCTTGTTAATGCACTAAAAGCATTGGATCAGAGAATGTGTGTGGATGAAAAAGAGAGAATGAACTTGAATCTATGCCATAAAGTGGATGACAAATGGAAATTAAGTGATACAATAAAAGAAGAAACAAGAAACAAACAGTATCCACAAATAAGTCCAGAATTTTGGAATTTTGAACATGAAATAGTATTGTCTCCCTATGAAGCTTCTTTAAAAGAAAAAGAATTAGTGTGTTTAGAAAAAGCGCCGGGCAGGATTTGTGCCCAAAGCGGGTACATTTACCCACCAGGAATTCCATTTATTATGCCTGGAGAACGATTGGAAAGAAAAGATATGGAACGAGTCTTATATTATCAAACACATGGATTTGAAATTCGTGGAGGATTACAAGGAGAGAAAAATTATATTTATGTCATTAAATAAAAGATTGAGAAGGTAGCATATGGGAAAAATTTTTTATATTATGGGAAAGAGTGCAGTTGGAAAGGATCGAATTTATTCCGTTCTAAGAAGGGATAAAGAATTAAATTTGAAAAACATTCTTTTATATACAACACGTCCAATTCGTAAAGGAGAACGAGATGGAGTGGATTATTATTTTATCAATGAAGAACAAATTCAAATGTTTCAGAAAGAAGAGCAAATTATTGAAATGCGTTCCTATCAAACGGTGCATGGGATATGGAGGTATCTGACTGTAAACGATGGACAGTTTCAATTGGAACAGCAGAGCTGTATTATGATTGGGACATTGGAATCGTATGAAAAAATGAAACAGTATTTTGGAAGTTCGCTATTAGTTCCAATTTATGTAAAAGTAGATGATGGAATTCGTTTGGAGCGAGCATTGAAACGAGAAAGAGAGCAGGAAAATCCAAAATATTCAGAACTTTGCAGAAGATATTTGGCAGATGAGAAAGACTTTTCACAAGAAAAGCTTAAAGCTTCTGGAATTTCAAACTTTTTTGAAAATAATAATTTTGAGGTATGTATTGCACAGATTAAGCAATATATTAAAACAGAAATGGATAACTAAACTAGACAGTAAAATTTCCATATGGTATAATAAAGTGAGGAAAAATAGCGATGATTTGCTACTGGTTTTTCAATAATACAGTAGAAAGGATGAGTATGATGGCTGGTTTTGAAAAAATAATCGGAAATGAACAAGTTAAGAAGCATTTTTGTGATGCGATTGCACAAAATAAAGTGTCTCATGGATATATTTTAAGCGGAGAAGATGGATTAGGAAAATTAACTTTTGCCAAGACGTTTGCTCAGATGCTGCTGTGTGAAAGCAAAGGAGAAAGACCATGCGGCATTTGTCATTCTTGTAAGCAATGCGAAAGTGGAAATCATCCGGACATTATTTATGTGAATCATGAAAAAAATGTGATTGGTGTAGATGATGTCAGAGAACAAATTAATAAGGATATTATCATTAAACCATATAGTAGTCCATATAAAATCTATATTGTAGATGAGGCAGAAAAAATGTCAGTACAGGCACAAAATGCATTATTGAAGACAATTGAAGAACCTCCTGCCTATGCGATTATTATACTTTTAAGTACAAATGGGGAAAAGTTACTTCCAACTATTCGCTCTCGTTGTATTACATTAAAACTTCGTCCTGTTGTAGAGGAAGAGATGATACGTTACCTGAAAGAGCATGGTGTAGAAGAAGAACGTATTTCTATTGTTATTAAATTGGCAAGAGGAAACATTGGAAGGGCATTGAAAATGGCTCAATCAGAAAGCTTTTACGAGATGATTGATATGATAATAAAAATGCTGGAAAATGTCTGGAAGATGGATTTATTTGAAATCATGAGTTTTATAGAGCGGTTAAGTAAATATAAAATTAACATTTATGACTGTTTTGACTTTATGAGATTATGGTTTCGAGATGTTTTGCTTTTTAAGGCGACAAGTGATATGAATTTACTTATTTTTAAGAATAATTATAAAAGTATTAATGAGATTGCCTCAAAATGCAGCTATGAAAAGTTAGAAAATATATTAAAGGCAATTGATGTAGCAGAACGCCGTTTAAATGCTAACGTTAATTTTGAACAGACATTGGAACTGATGTTGTTTTCATTTCATTGATTGTGGAAATACTAGTTATAAAAACAATAGTATAGTTGCAAATTAAGAAAATAGTAATATTTGAAAGGATTGGTTATGGCGAGAGTAATTGGTGTAAGATTCCGAAAAGCTGGAAAGATTTACTTTTTTGATCCAATGGATCTGGAGATTGAAAATGGTGAAGCAGTTATTGTAGAAACTGCAAGAGGAATTGAATATGGAAGAGTTGTATTGGGAGTAAAAGAAGTAGATGATGAGAAAGTAGTCCAACCTTTAAAACCAGTGTTAAGGGTGGCAACGGAGGCAGATGAAAAACAGGCAGAAATGAATCGCCAAAAAGAGAAAGATGCCTTTCAAATTTGTTTGGAGAAGATTGCAAAGCATAAGTTAGAAATGAAACTAATTGATGCGGAGTATACATTTGATAATAATAAAGTTTTATTCTATTTTACTGCCGATGGGAGAATTGACTTTCGAGAGCTTGTAAAAGACCTTGCAGCGGTATTTAAAACGAGGATTGAACTTCGACAAATTGGAGTAAGAGATGAGGCAAAAATTCTGGGAGGAATTGGAATTTGCGGAAGAGAACTTTGCTGTCATACTTTTTTATCTGAATTTGCACCAGTATCGATTAAAATGGCAAAAGAGCAGAACCTGTCATTAAATCCGATTAAAATTTCAGGAGTTTGTGGAAGGTTAATGTGCTGTTTAAAAAATGAAGAGGAGACTTATGAATATTTGAATAGCCGTTTGCCAAATGTAGGGGATACAGTTACTACTGATGATGGACTCCGTGGAGAAGTGCAGACAGTAAGTGTACTTAGGCAACTTGTCAAAGTGATTGTAAATGTTAATAAAGATGAAAAGGAAGTTCGAGAATATCGAGTCGATCAACTAAAATTCCGTCCGAGAAAGAAAAAGGATAAAAATAAAATAAGTGCGGAAGAACTAAAGGCGTTGGAAGAGTTGGAAAAGAAGGAAAAACGGGAAGGAATGTCAAAACTGGATGATAACTAATTTGAAAGAAGGAGAACGTTTGGATGATTTGGAATGTAATGGATATCGGATCATTCAAAATAAGAATTGGTTTTGTTTTGGTACAGATGCAGTATTGTTGAGTTGGTTTGCAAAGGTAAGAGAATCCGAACGAGTTTTAGATATGGGAACTGGAACAGGCGTGATTCCGATTTTGCTGCGTGCTAAGACATCGGGACGACAATTTGTGGGGCTGGAAATTCAAGAAGAAATTGCGGATATGGCAAGAAGAAGTGTAGCTTGGAATCATCTAGAGAGGGAGATCAAAATTCAGACTGGAGATATAAAAGAGGCCTCAGCGCTATTTGGAGGGGCTTCTTTTCATGTTGTAACATCGAATCCTCCCTATATGTCTGTGAATACAGGTTTTCAAAATCCAGACAAGAAGAAAGCAATTGCACGCCATGAAATTTGTTGTACATTGGAGGATGTAATTAGGGAAGCTTCAAAAGTATTAAAGGCAAATGGGCGTTTTTATATGGTTCATCGTCCAGACAGACTTGGAGATATTACCGCCATGCTTATAAAATATAAACTCAAATTAAAACGATTGCAGACGGTTCATCCGATGTTAGAAAAAGAGGCGAGTCTGATCTTGATTGAAGCGGTAAAATATGGAAATCCATACGTCACTGTAGAGCCACCAATTATTTTATATGAACAATCAGGAAATACAACACAGCAATACAGAAAAATTTATGGAAAAACATAAGATGGAATTCTGTTTTAATGGAGAAGGAGAAGCTTTATGGAAGGAAAATTATATTTATGTGCGACTCCAATTGGTAATTTAGAGGATATTACATTTCGAGTTGTGAGAATATTGAAAGAGGTAGATCTAATTGCAGCTGAGGATACGAGACATAGCATTAAGCTATTGAATCATTTTAATATTACAACACCAATGACGAGTTATCATGAATTTAATAAATATGATAAAGCCAAGTATTTGGTGGAGCAGATGAAAACGGGTCGATCTGTAGCATGTATTACAGATGCAGGAACCCCTGGAATTTCTGATCCAGGAGAAGAACTGGTACGGCAATGTATGGAAGAAGGAATTGAGGTTACTTCGCTTCCAGGTCCTGTAGCATGTATCACAGCTTTAACGATGTCAGGACTTCCAACAAGAAGATTTTGTTTTGAAGCATTTCTTCCATCGGATAAAAAAGAAAGACAATTGATATTGGACGAGTTGAAAACAGAGACGAGAACTACGATTCTATATGAGGCTCCGCATCGGTTGCTGAAGACGTTGAAAGAATTAAATGAAGTGCTTGGAAACCGCAAAATTACGGTTTGCAGAGAACTTACAAAAAAACATGAGACGGTGTTGGCTTCGACATTAGAAGATGCGATTCTTTTTTATGAATCAGAACCTCCGAAGGGCGAATGTGTCATTGTAATGGAGGGAACGAGTGTAGAAGCCCTAAAAGAAGAGAAGCGACAGAACTGGATGGAACTATCATTAGAAGAACATATGGACTACTATTTAAATCGGGGAATGGATAAAAAAGCTGCGATGAAAGCCGTAGCAAAGGATCGAAATATGCAGAAAAGAGAGGTTTATCAGGCGTTGATAGAAAAATGCTGAGAGATTATTCTCTCAGCATTTTGGTATATTGTATGATATAGCAAACAAAACTAAAGATCATAAAACAAATACAAATAATAATGAGTGTATTTACTGCATTCATTGGCATGGTTGGGAAAATAATTAATACGATAATGGAGACATCCAATATGGCAGTGCATATTTTACCAAACCAAAAAGCACCGTGTAGTATTTTTTTCCGAAGGAAAATGATTCCCATGATTCCCATATAAGTTTCTTTCACGATAAATAAAATAACAAGCGGAATCATAAGAGAATAACGGCTCATTAGACATATGGCAAGTACTCCCTGTGTTAATTTATCAGAAATAGGGTCTAAAACTTTTCCAATGTCTGTAATCATATGAAACTTACGGGCAATCAATCCGTCCAAGAAGTCAGTACAACTGGAGAGAATTAGCAGTCCAGTTACAACATAGTAATCGGAAGGTTCTTTAGCGTTTAAATAGAGCCAGGCGATAACTGGAAGAATTAAGATACGAAAGTATCCAAATAAGTTTGGAATGGAAAAAATCTGTTTTTTTAACGGAAGATTCGATGATTGCAAAAAATCCCCTCCCTTTTTGATTTATCTGATTATGTGAAAGTTCATAGGTTTATTATAGTACGATTTGTCATTAAAGTAAAGATGAAGTGAAATAATTCATATAATATTTAAGAAAATGTTCACTAATGACTGCTTCAAATTGGAAGGTTCAATGGAGAATAATACTACTAAAAAGATAAAAAAATTAGTGTATATATAAGCAAAATATGAATAACAACAGAGTTATCCACAATATATAGTGGATAACTCTGCGTATATAGTGGATAACTGAGAGAAAGTGGTTAATAAACGCATTAATATTTTAAGCGGAAAGGTAAATGATAAATATGAATAGTTCGGATAAATATAAAACAGAAATGGAAAGTAAGAGAAAACGAATGGTAATTACTGGGACGAGCGGATTTTTAGGATCACGTCTTTATGAGTTTTTTTCTGGAGACCAATTCTCCAGAGATTATCTTGTGTTTGCGCCAACTCATACACAGATGGATATTACGGACAAAAATGCAGTTCAAATGTATATGAAGGAAATTCACCCCGATATTATTATTCATAGTGCTGCTGTTTCTAATACATGGACATGCCAGCAGCAGCCAGAATTGTCTTGGAATGTGAATGTAGAAGGTACAATCAATATAGGAAGGATATGTCATGAGTTGGGAAGCAGGCTTATTTTTATGAGTTCGGATCAAGTGTATAATGGAGAAGCTGGACTGCTGCCTCATTTGGAAAACGAAGTGTTAACTCCATCTAATATTTATGGAAAGCATAAATTAGAAGCAGAACAGAGACTTTGCAATATGGAAATGGATGTGGTATGTCTGCGTTTAACTTGGATGTTTGATTATCCAAAGGAAGGAAGAGTCTTAAACCAAAATATTATTGTAAATGTGTTAAATGCATTAAAGCAGCAAACATCCATCCAATCCCCGATTTATGAGTACCGAGGAGTGACCTACGTTTGGGATGTAGTAAAAAATATGGAAACGGTATTGGATATACCAGCAGGAGTTTATAATTATGGAAGTGAATGTAGCGGTAATACATATGAGACCATTGGTTTTGTGTTCGATTCACTTGGAAAGGGTATGGAAAAAGAAAAGCTCTTATTCGCAGATAAAAAACGTTATATGAATCAGCCTAGAAATTTAAGTATGAGTATAGAAAAATTCAAGAAAACAGGGATTAGTTTTCCAAGCAGCTATGAAGGGATTTTACAGTGTATAAAAGAGTCGAACTGAGAAGCAAATGATGAATATTTATATATACAAAATAAAAAAGTAGACAAAGTGACAAATGTAATGTATAAATAATGACAAAATACAGATGAAACTATACTGTGAATATGGTAAACCTATACTATAACAATTATCTGGAAATAGAAAGTTGTTTAGGAAGAAAGGAGGAACATATGTTAAATTTAAGAAAAAGAGCATTTGGACTATGTATGGGTATTACCATGATGACTGGTCTGATAGGAAGTACGATGCCATATGTCTATGCGCAATCTCCAACCGAGTATGTAGCCCAAGCAGCCACAGAGGTACAGACATTAGATCCAAGTGGATTTGTTTCTAAAAATGGAGGTAAGGTATCTGTACAAGATGGAAAGGTTGTTATGGAAAAAATGGGCGGAGACCATTTTGTTCTGTATGACAAACTCGACCACACAATTAATCAATTTACAATGGAAGCAGATGTTACGATTCAAGATGGAAGCAGTGCCGCATTAGTATTTGGAGTAAAAGATAAAAACTTACCAAGTGCTTCTTGGCATGCAGCAAACTTTAATTCCAATAATCAAGGTGATGCGATTCGTGTTTTTCGGGTAGATGGAGGATTGTCAGAGTTTTCAAAAGGGGATAGAGGAGAACTGGATTTATCAAAATCGCTGCATATGAAAATAGATGTAACAGCAGACGGAACGTTTGTATATACTCTTACAAATCCAGATACTGGAAAGCAAGTAGTACAGGAAGGAACAATTGATAATTGGAGAGGCGGATATATTGGAATATTGACGTTTGAGTCAGGGGCAGAATGGTCCAATATTACATTAGTCGATAATAGTGTAGAACTTCCTAGTAATGATGTAAGTTTGGATAATTCATCGGGATTATTTAAGACAGATTTGACAGATATGGTTTATTCAGATGGAGAATGGACGGTTACAGAACATGGAGTAAATGCTGTCAGCAGTGGTGATAGTTTTCTGAAATCCTCCAAACAGGGAAGCGATTTTGTTTATGAGGCAGATGTTACGTTTCATGAGAGAAAAGGAGCTGCGTCATTAGTATTCCGTTCGAATAATAATAATGACTTTAAAAACTGCTATGTAGCTAATATTAATGGAGAAGGCGGAGAAACTCGTCTATTTAAATTTGAAAATGATCGTGCACTTGATGTGGCAGTATGCAAGACAGTACCAGTTGCTGAAAATAATACATATCATTTATCAATTACTGCAATAGGAGAACATCTTGTTTATGCAGTAAATGGACAAGTAGTAGGAAGTACTGGAGATTATACTCAAAATACAGATGATCCAAATATAGGACAAAATGATGCTATTTTGGAAGGTTATTTTGGATTACTAAACTATGATGGGAATGCAACTTATCAAAATGTACGTTCTACAGTGTTGACGGAAGAAAATACACCGAAATTAACAGGTATCACAGCAGATATTACAGATGGTACACTGACGTATCCTTTGAATTATCAAGATGGACAGTATACTTGTGTAACTTATGTAAGTAATACTGCTTCAGCTATTCAATTGAAACCAGAAGTATCAGAAGGTACAGAAGTGACAATAACAGATGCAAACGGAAATAAAGTGGATGGGACTGTGTCTCTGCCAGAAAAGATAAATACATTTACGATTACGTTAAAAAATCCTAATTCAGGAGCACAGACGTTATATCGTACTGTTATTTGCAAAGAAGAAGCATCGTATTATGATGAAACGTATCGTGGACAGTATCACTATTCCGTAAAAGATGGATGGGGAAATGATCCAAATGGTATGGTTTATTATAATGGAATTTATCATTTATTCTATCAATTTTATTATGGTGGGCCAAATTGGGGACCAATGCATTGGGGTCATGCAACAAGTACCGACTTGATTCATTGGGAAGAAAATCCAATTACGTTTTATCCAGATGAGTATGGTTCTATGTTTTCTGGATGTACTGTAGTAGATGAGGATAATACATCTGGTCTATTTGAAGACGGAGAAGGTGGATTAGTTGCTCTGATTACAGCCAATGGAAATGGACAGAGGATTATCGTGGCATATTCGAGTGACGGAATGAACTGGGAAAAAACAGAAGGTGTCGCTGTGGATTGGACTGAAGATCCATTAGGAAATAGAGATTTTAGAGATCCAAAGGTATTCCGCTATGAAAATAAATGGTTTATGGCAATTGCTGGTGGACCTCTTAGAATTTATTCTTCTGATGATCTATTGAATTGGGAAGTAGAATCTGTTTATCCAGATTTACATACCGAATGTCCGGAAATTTACCGTATTAAGGTAGATGGAACAGAGGAATATAAATGGGTATTAAATCGAGGTGGAAGATATTATAAGGTTGGTGACTTTAAGCAGGTAGATGGAAAATGGACATTTGTACCAGATGAGGAGTATAAGGATCAAGATAGTGTTATGAATTTTGGAAAAGATTCGTATGCTGCTATGAGTTATTATCAAGGCGCATTTGATGAAAACCAAAAGCCACTGATTGTTATTAACTGGATGAATACTTGGGATGATTATTGTAATTTAGTAGATGATGCAAGTGGAAACGTAGTATTTAATGGTACATATAATCTGCAATTAGAGTTAGGTTTGAAACAGGATGCAAGTGGAAAGTATGTATTGACTCAGACACCAATTAGTCAATACGAGACATTAAGAAAAGATGCTTCTGTCGTACTGGAAAATCAGGTGATTCAGCCAGGAGAAAACGTATTAAAAGATTTTAATGATGACAGTTATGAAATCGTAGCAAATATTAAGCCAGAAGCTGGCACAACAGAAGCTGGATTTAAAGTTCGTACAGGTAATGGACAGGAATCCGTAATTTCTTATAATTTTGAAACTCAAACGATTACATTGGATCGCAGTAAAGCTGGAAAATATCCAACCGATAAATTCTTAGAGCCAATGGTACAGCAAACAGTTACCAATCCAGATGGATCCGTAGATTTACATATTTATGTAGACCGCTCTTCAGTAGAAGTATTTACAAGTGATAATACAGTAACTGGTGCAATGCAGATCTTCCCAGATAAAGAAAGCACAGGAGCAGAACTATATACGGTTGGTGGAAACGCGACAGCGAATGTTACGATTTATCCGTTGGCTTCTATTTGGAATAATGAACAGCCAGAAACTCCTTTACAAGTTTCTTATCGTACACATGTACAAAATGAAGGCTGGCAAGATTATGTATCGGATGGCGCTTTGTCAGGAACAAAGGGAAAGAGTTTACGATTAGAAGGTATTGAAATTCGTCTGGATAATAATACAATTGGAGGAAGTGTAGAATACCGTACGCATGTACAGAATGAAGGCTGGCAAGATTATGTATCAGATGGAACTATGTCAGGAACAAAGGGTAAGAGTTTACGATTAGAAGCAATTCAGGTTCGTTTAACGGGAGAGATTGCGGAAAAATATGATATTTATTATCGTACTCACATTCAAGATAAAGGATGGCTTGGATGGGCATCGAATGATGGTAAGTCTGGATCAGCAGGATTATCCAAGAGATTGGAAGCAATCGAAATTCGCCTAGTAGAAAAAGGTGGAGCAGCTCCTGGAAGTACAGAAAATGCTTACTTGACAAACCAAAAAACTGCAAATCCAACGATTAGTTACCGTACGCATGTGCAAAACGAAGGCTGGCAGGACTATGTAACTGGCGGAGTTATGTCAGGAACAAAGGGCAAGAGTCTGCGGTTAGAAGCGATCCAGATTCAAGTTAACGGAGATGGATTGAGTGGAAATGTAGAATACCGTACGCATGTACAAAATGAAGGATGGCAGGACTATGTAGCAAATGGAGCGATGTCAGGAACCAAAGGTAAGAGTCTGCGGTTAGAAGCAATCCAGATTCGTCTGACAGGTGAGCTAGCTCAGAAATACAGCATTGAATATCGTACGCATGTACAGAATGAAGGTTGGCAGAACTGGGTAAGAGATGATGCGATTTCAGGAACGAAAGGAAAGAGCCTGAGATTAGAGGCGATTGAAATCCGTCTTGTTAAAAAATAATAGAGTTATGTGGGATGGCGGCACAGCATAAAGCTGTGCCGTTGCTTTTTTATTTACAAATTCCATAAGCATGAAAAAAGTAACATATGTCATGATGGCATGACAAAAATCACTCTTTTTCTAAAAAAATGCATGACATTTTACACCTGTTTTAATTAGGATAGATTGATACAATAAATACATCAAAAATGATTAAGGGAGGAAGACGATATGAAATATGTGATACTCGTCAGTCATGGAACATTTGCCCCAGGACTTCACAGTGTTCTTAAGATGCTGGCTGGAGCAAATAGAGAAGATGTTCTAAGTGCCAGTATGGAAGACGGTATGGGAGCGGAGGACTTTGTAAAGAGATTTGAAGAGACAATTACACCAGTCAAGGAAGAAGATGAAATCATATTATTGGCAGATATTATTGGGGGATCTCCATTGACAAATGCAATGGATGTATTGTCGCAGAGAAATCTTTTGAAGCACACAATTGTATTTGGAGGAATGAATCTTCCAATGGCATTAACTGCTGCAATGATGAAAGACGATATGGATACCGATATATTAAGAGAGAGTCTTGTAAACGAATCCAGAGGGGCCATTACAGAACTGTTATTAAATCTGGAAGAAGAAGCAGATGACGAAATATAATGGAACATATTTTAGTAACTAATAATGAAACAAGATTGTTATTTAAGATCTTAAAATAATCAAATTAAAATATAAAAAATAGGAGGAATCAATTATGTCAGTATCATTTGTAAGAGTAGACGATCGTATGATCCATGGTCAAACTTGTACCCGTTGGGCGTTAGAATATCCTTGTGATGGTTTAGTAGCTGTGAACGATTTAGCTGCAAGTAATCCAGTATTAAAGGCTGCTTATAAGAGTGCATCTGGAAAGAAAACCTTTGTATGGACGATGGAAGAGTGGAAAGCAAAGTGTAAGAAGGTAATTGCAAGTAAAGATCGTTATTTCCTTATTACTAAAAATCCTATTGATATGAAGAAAATTTTAGTTGATCAGGGATTTGATCCAGGAGTTAAAACAGTAATTATTGGGCCTTGTAACGACAGACCAGGAGCAACCAAACTTGGTAATAACCAGTCAATTACTCAGGAAGAAGCACAGGCTTTGGAAGATATTATGAAAGCTGGATATAATGTAGAGTTTGCATTATTGAAAGAGGAAGCAATTGGAAACTGGACAAAATTTAGAGGACAGTTTGGATTTAAATAAAATAATACATAAGGGAAAGGAGATATTGAATTATGGAAATTAATCTATTTCAGGCAATACTCTTAGGCTTATGTGCATGTTTATCCAGTATGCCTGGTCTAGGAGGCACTACATTTGGTAACTACACATTAGGCCGTCCATTGGTAGCAGGTCTTGTGGTAGGTCTTATTCTTGGAGATATACAGACTGGTGTTATTGTCGGAGCTTCTATTCAGATTCTTTATATTGCATTAGTAACACCTGGTGGAACAGTATCTGCGGATGTACGTGCGATTAGTTATATTGGTATTCCACTTTCTATCTGTGCAATTAAAGGTATGGGATTGGATGCATCCACAAAGTCAGCGCAAGATATGGCAGCTGCACTTGGAGCAGCAGTAGGAACATTAGGAACTGTATTATTCTATGGAACAGCAACTGTAAATCTAGTTTGGCAGCATGTTGGTTGGAAAGCAGTGAAAGAAGGAAGATTTAAACAGCTTTATCTAGTAAATATGGGACTTCCATGGATTTCTCATTTTATCTGTTCTTTCCTTCCAACTGTAATTATTACAATGGCAGGTTCCAGCATGGTTGATCTTATGAAATCATATCTTCCAATGGATGGAATCGCAATGAAGACATTATTCACTGTAGGAAGTCTTCTTCCAGCAGTGGGAGTTGCAATCTTATTAAAGCAAGTTATCGGAAAAGCTACTGATTTTCTTACTTTCTTCTTTGGATTTACATTGGCTGCATGCATGGGAGTAAACTTGATCGGTGCAGCAGCAATTGGCGGATTTTTTGCAGTAATCAATTATAAAATTCAGATGTTGAAGGTGCGTCCAGCAGCATCCTACGACGATGATGAGGAGGAGGACATATAAGATGAAAAAAGTATCGAAAAAAGCACTGAATAAATCTTTTTTATCTTGGTTTTACGGCAATTTAACTTGTTTTTCACAGGAACATATGCAAACATTTGGTTATCTTTGTGCTATGCTTCCTGTTGTAGAAGAGCTGTATGATACGAAGGAAGAACAAAAAGATGCAATGCAGACTTATACTGCATTTTTTAACACAGAACCTCAGATTGGTACGCTAGTAGTAGGAATGACAGCAGGTTTAGAAGAAGCAAAGGCAAATGGAGAAGCAATTGATGGAGAAACAATCAATGGTATCCGTGCAGGTCTTATGGGACCTTTAGCAGGTATTGGAGATTCCTTAATTGTAGGAACATTAATCCCAATTCTTTTAGGAATTGCACTTGGACTTTCTGGAAACGGATCTCCATTAGGAGCAATCTTTTATATTATAGTATGGAATCTTTTAATGTTTTTTGGAATGAAATTCGCTTATTTCAAAGGATATGAAATGGGTGGAAAAGCGGTTGAGCTACTAGTCGGCGAGCAGGCCCAGGCACTTCGTGAATCCATTATTATGATTGGTACAATGGTAATCGGAGCAGTAGCTGCAAGCTGGATCAATATTGAAACCTCATTTGAAATTCCAGGAATTATTGAGTTACAGAGCACATTTGATTCCATCTATCCAAAACTTTTGTCAGGAGTAACCGTTATTTTCTGTTGGTGGTTAATGACAAAGAAAAAAATATCACCTACTGTAGTTATGGGAATTTTAGTAGTAATTGCTTTTGTAGGAGTATTACTAGGATTCTTTGATCCAAATCTTTCTTACTAAAACAAGGAAAGGAGTCTTTGCCGTATGAAAAAACAAACATCATCAAAACAGACAAATGCATTGATTTTAGAGGCAAAATTACAAACAGATGCATTACAGCGTCTGGGTGTCTGGCTTCGTGCAGCAGCATCCCTTGCAGTAATCGGATTATTGATTGCTTGGTGGGGATTTCAGATGGGAGCTGGACTTGCAGCAGGAATATTAGGCATAATATTGACCGTAGTAGCAGGGACGGCAGCTTTCATAATACGACAAGGACGAGAAAACGGAAAGAAAAATGTACAACGTATTCTGAAAGCAGCTGGTATAGATTATAAAAATGGTGTGGCCATAGATGCGTAGCAAAAAGGGTTGTTGCAAAAACCAGATCAAATACAGTTGAATTGTAATACAATCATTTGTATCCGAGATGATGTTTGCAACAGCTCTTTCGTTATTATAAAAAAAACTTTGCAAATCCGTTTTATAGTGTTAAAATAAGAATAGATGTGAGGGAGGAGAATAAAATATGTACAAATATAGAGTAAAAATTATACAAGCCATTGTGGTTATCTTAGTATTTGGTGTTATTATTACAGTATTCTCCCTAGCTTTTGTAAATAAAAAAGAACAAGAAAAAGGGCTTAAATTTGGAGCTACTTATATGACGATGAATAATCCTTTTTATGAAATTATGGATGATGAAATACGAAGTGTACTGGAAGCAAGAGGAGATATACTTATAACAAGAGATCCAGCGTTAAGTATTGAAAAACAGATTGATCAGGTTCAGGAGATGATTAATCAGAAGGTAGCAGCTATTTTCATCAATCCTGTCGATTGGAAAGCAATTGAACCAGCCCTTTCAGAAGCAGCAGCGGAAGGAATACCTGTAATTGCGGTAGACAGTGATGTATATGATGAGGATAAAATAGCATGTACGGTTGTTTCGGATAATTATCAGGCAGGAGTCCAGTGTGCACAGCATTTATTGAAACATAGGGATGGAGGTAATATATTGCTTCTTACTCATGGAAGTGCTAAATCGGGTATTGATCGGATACAGGGATTTAAAGATGTAATACAGGAAAATCCAAATTTTCATATTTTGTCAGAAAAAGACTGTCTTGGTCAGCTGGAACTGGCCATGCCAGTGGTAGAGCAGCAACTACAGCAATACCCTCAGATTGATGTGATTATGTGTCTCAATGACTTAGCAGCTATGGGAGCTATGGCAGCTTTGAAAGATGCAGGCATGACGGGAAAGGTAGCTGTTTACGGTGTGGACGGTTCTCCAGATGGAAAATCTATGATACAGGAGCATATTATGACAGCCACAGCAGCCCAATTCCCAAGAAAGCTTGGAAGAGAAGCAGCTGTGGCAATGTATCGTATTTTGGAGAAACAGACAGTAGAATCTGTCATCAAAGTTCCTACAGAGTTAGTTACAATTGAAAATTTAGAAATATATGGAAGTGATGGATGGCAATAGGAAACTAGAAAGAATTGGAGTGTATACATATGAATAAGGAAAATGTCATAATAAAACTTCAGATAGCAATGTATCTTCTGAATTTTGCTGCCGTCTGCCTAGTGACAGGAACTATGATTTTTAGTATTTTTGAGACTGTAGACAGTATGAATGCCAGCAGTTTTTTGGAATCTGTATATGTACGGCCATGGAAACCAGAAATGATTAGTGTGACCGCTTTGGCTTGTTATTTGTTATTAGTATTGTGCAGCAGTATTAACTACCTATGGAAGACCAAAAAAAGAGAGATCCATTTTTTTATCATAGTAGTAGAGATCATTTTTTGTATTAGCGCTACAGTTGCTATGAATATGAACTATGATGGGCTTGTACTTTTAATTGTTGCAGATATGATACGAGAACAGAAGGGAAATATGCAAAAGATTGTATTAGGAGTTGCCATAATAGGTCTATATACAATTGTAGATTATAATTTGCTAGGAAATTACTCTGGAATGATACCTTGGGATACATTTTTATCTAATTTCAACACGAGTTTTCAAGCAATTTTGAAAGGTGTTAAGAGTATTTTTACTTCTATGAATCTAGTATTATTTATTCTCTATATGGCTATGCTGCTTCAGAGAGAGCATAACGAACGAGAACAAATTCAAATCCTGAATTCTCAGTTAAAGTTTGTAAATTTAAAGTTAAAAGCTTATGCGATAGCGGCAGAAAAAAATGCAGAGACAAAAGAGAGAAATCGTCTGGCAAGAGAAATTCACGATACATTAGGACATGCACTTACAGGAATTGTGGCTGGTATTGATGCGTGTATTACAATGATTGATATTTCTCCTGAAGCAACAAAAAAGCAGTTGGAAAAAATAGGAAATGTAGCTCGACAGGGAATTACAGATGTAAGACGTTCAGTAAGTAAGTTGCGCCCAGATGCATTGGAAAAAATGGATTTGGAAAAAGCCATTTCTAAGATGATGGAAGAATTAAAAAATACTGCAAATATAGATATTGTGTTTAAAAATCAAGTTCATCCGCTTAAATTTTTGGAAGATGAAGAAGAAGTCATTTACCGTGTCGTACAAGAAGCTACTACAAACTCCGTTCGACATGGACATGCAGATAAGATTTCTATTGAAATATCGAAAAAAGAAGAATGGCTGACTATTATAGTGAAGGATAATGGTCTGGGATGCAAGGAAGTGGAAGAAGGATTTGGTCTAAAACATATGAAAGAACGTCTGGAGCTTTTAAATGGAAGATTAGAATATGATGGTCAAGACGGATTCTTTATTAAAGCTTCGATACCAATTCGATGGGGAGAGGAGTTTAACTGATTATGAGTAAAAATATAAAAATAATGATCGCTGATGATCAAGAATTAATTAGAGAAAGTCTAAAAATTGTATTGTCTGCTAATCCAGATATGGAAGTAATTGATACGGTAGCAAATGGACGAGAAGTCATCCGTTCTGTAAGAAAGGAGAAGCCAGATGTTATTTTGATGGATATACGAATGCCAGAAATGAATGGAGTTTTGTGCACACAAATTATTAAAGAAAATTATCCCCAAATAAAAATCATTATTTTAACTACATTTGATGATGATGAATATGTGTATAATGCTCTTAAATTTGGAGCAAGCGGATACATATTGAAGGGTATTTCTATGACAGGACTTGTTTCTGCAATCCGTACTGTCTACGATGGAAAAGCGATGATTAATTCAGATATTGCTACAAAGGTAGTACGACTTTTCTCTCAGATGGCGAAGAGCAATTATGCGATCAATGTGGATAAGCGCAATGTAGAAGAAATTAGTAAGACAGAATGGAAGGTAATCCAGCAAGTAGGCTATGGAAAGTCCAATAAAGAGATCGCATCAGCTCTCAAATTATCAGAAGGAACTGTGAGAAATAATTTGAGTTCCATTTTAAGCAAACTGGATTTAAGAGATAGAACGCAGTTGGCGATCTGGGCAGTACAGACAGGTGTAACAACACAGAGTTTTGAGAATATGTAAGAAATATATTTTATGATTCTAGAATTTATGCTGTAGTAAATTGGTATTAGGAGGAAAGTCTGAAAGAAACTTTCACCTATCCCAGAATTTATGCCGCAGCAAGTGTGGCATTAGGAGGTAAACATGGAACGAGAAGGCAGGAAACAAAAAAATAAACAATTGGCACTAGGTATTGTAATATTTATTACAACTAGTCTGTTACTGTTGATTGGAACAACTACCATAAGTCAGAATCAAAAAGATGATAAAGTAACTGTATTACATTTTGGCATGTTTGCAGGAAGCTATTGGGATGTGCCTACAGGAAATTGTTATCAGGTAATCGATGATGCAATTCAGCGTTTTGAGGAGTCTCATTCCAATGTAAAAATTGAATATGTTAGCGGCATTCTTAAGGATGATTATTCAGAATGGCTGGCAGAACAGGTGCTTCTTGGAAAAGAGCCAGATGTATTTATGATTCCAGCAGGAGAATTCGATATGTTGGCATCTGTTGGCGTATTAAAGGATTTAGACGATTTTATAAAAAAAGATAGTAGCTTTCATGAGGATGCCTATTATAGTGCGGCATATAATTATGGGAGTATTAGGCAAAAGCAGTATGCGTTGCCTTATGAAACAGTTCCGACTCTTATGTTTGTAAATAAAACGCTTTTGGAAAAGGAAGGAATTGCGATGCCCGATACGAACTGGACTTGGCAAGATTTTCTAGACATATGCCGTCAAGTTACAAAAGATACAAACGGGGATGGTGTTACAGATCAGTTTGGCTATTATGATTATGGATGGAAGAATGCAGTAATTTCTAATGGAATAAGCTTATTTGATGACAATGGAGAGAACACCTTTTTTGGAGATGAAAAAGTAGAAGCTACGGTAAGATTTGTAAAGGAGTTAACAGATGTTAATCAAGGTTTTACGGTTACTTCAAAAGAATTCGATGAAGGTAAAGTAGCTTTTCGACCACTTGATTTTTCAGAATATAAAACATACAAACCGTATCCGTGGAGAATTAAGAAATATTCTAATTTTGAATGGGATTGTGTGACAATGCCTGCTGGACCTTCTGGGAAAAACCAGTCGGAAGTTAGTACTCTTTTGATAGGAGTTGGAAGCAGAACGAATTATGAAGAGCTGGCATGGGAGTTTATTAAGACATTATGTTATGAGGAAGAAACTCAGAAGCAGATTTTTAAGGATTCTCAAGGGTTACCAGTAATACGAGAAGTTGTACAATCCTCAGAATTTCAAGAGTTGCTGCAAATGGATGCACCTGGAACGAGTAAGATAAATATGAGTGTTATTGATCAGGTAATGGAAGAAGCGGTAGCTACACCTAATTTTAGACAGTATTCTTCTGTTATGTCTGAGGCAGATAGAGAAATTAGTCGTATACTAAATGGTGAAGTATCTATGGATAACGGTCTTTTAAAGCTGCAACGTGAAATGAATAGTCTTTTGAAACAGTAAATAACAATAGGAGAGATTACGATGTGTGCAGATGAACGAAAAAAAGGAACGAATATGCAATATAGAGTTGTGTTTAGTGATATTGATGGTACACTACTCAATAGTAAACATCAGGTAACTCCTGATACGAGATTAGAAATATTAAGTTTGGAACAAAGAGGGATTCCATTTATACTAGTGTCGGCTCGTATGCCAGATGGGATATTGACGATCCAAAACCAAATTGGCAATCATGCTCCGATTATATGTTATAGTGGTGCCCTTATTTGGGGAACGAATGGAGAGATTTTATATAGTTGCCAGATGAATTTGGATTTGGCAGTTGAAGTTAAGAATGTGCTGGATAAAGAATTTCCAAATATATGCTGTAATACATATGGACATAATAAGTGGATTGTGGACGATGACAAAAATCTGTGGGTACGCAATGAAGAGACAATCACTGGTATTAAATCCAAAATAGGAAATATAGAAGAAGCGTTTGCAGAGAATGCAGGAATACATAAATTTCTTTTAATGGGAGATCCCAAAGATATACTTATACTGGAAAAGCGTTTAAAGCAGGATTATCCGAACCTTCATGTTGCAAAATCTACAGAGTATTATCTGGAAGTAATGGAAGAGCGCGTGAGAAAATCGAAAGCAGTTCGTATTTTATGCGATCACTATGGATATTCGATGGATGAAGCGATAGTCTTTGGAGATGGGCATAATGATATAGATATGTTGAAGGATGTAAAGAATAGCTATGCGATGGCAAATGCACCAAAAGAAGTACAGGATAGTGCCGCTTATGTGACATTGGATAATGACCATGAAGGATTATTAGTAGTCTTAAAAAAATGTTTTGAATCATGAAAATGGAGCAGCTACAAATTTATCTTGCAGCTGCTCCACTTTTTATTATCATGATATGCAAAAGAAAGCTCTAGTGCAGCTTTCTTTTGTTGAACTATTATTGAGAAGGGTTAGTTGCTTTTATAAAATACCACTGCTTCATATGGCTGCAATGTCATTTCTTTTTCTAATGCACGCTCTGTGTAGTTCGTTAATAAGCAGTTATAGCCGTCTTCAAAAATTCCGTCTAATTGAATATTAGTCTCTTTTCCATAGAAGTTAGTCAATACGAGTAATTTTTCATTTTGATATACTCGTTCATAGGCGAATACAGAAGTGCTATCTTCCAATACAGGAACGTAATCACCATAGGCGATAATATCGTATTCTTTACGAAGTGCTACGAGCTTCTTATAGTAATAGAGAATGGAATCAGGATTAGCAAGACAAGCTTCGGTATTAATCGTTTGATAATTTGGATTTACCGATAACCATGGAGTGCCAGTGCTAAATCCAGCGTGTTCACAAGTATTCCATTGCATTGGAGTACGAGAGTTGTCACGAGAGCGTTCTTGTAAGATCTTATAAATCTCGTCTTCGGATTTTCCCTCCGCTTTTAAAATCTGATAATAGTTCAGACTTTCTACATCACGGTACTGCTGGATATCAGTAAAATAAGCATTGGTCATTCCAATTTCTTCGCCCTGATAAATATATGGAGTACCACGCATTAGATGTATCATTGTAGCAAGCATTGTAGCCGATTCACGAGGATAGTTTTTATCGTCTCCAAAACGGGAGATAATACGAGGCTGATCGTGGTTACACCAGAACACAGCATTCCAACCATTGCCTGCCTGCATTCCTGTTTGCCATGTGTTGAAAATAGATTTTAATTTCATGAAATCACAATCTTGTAATTCCCATTTCTGTTGATTCTTATAGTCTACCTTCAAATGATGGAAGTTAAAGCACATGGACAATTCTTTTTCATCTGGATTGGAGTAACGAATACAATGTTCCATTGTAGTGGAGGACATTTCACCAACGGTAATCATTCCATTGCTATTTAAACCACTGTTTTGCGCCATTTCTTTTAAGAATTCGTGAATACGATGTCCATCAGTATAAAAACGGCGTCCATCTCCTGAAAAATCATCTTCAAATACTGCTGGCTTGGAAATTAAGTTGATAACATCAAAGCGGAATCCAGAAACACCTTTGGACATCCAGAATTTTAAGATATCTACTAATTCTTTTCTTACATTTTCATTTTCCCAGTTTAAGTCTGCCTGAGTTTTATCAAATAAGTGGAGATAATATTCATCAAATTTCTCTACGTACTGCCATGCATTTCCTCCAAATTTGGAAATCCAATTGGTTGGAGGCTGTCCGTTCTTTCCCTTTTTGAAAATATAAAAATCTTTATAATAAGGATCTCCAGCCATTGCTTTTTGGAACCATTCGTGTTCTGTGGAAGTATGGTTGAATACCATATCTAACATAATACCGATATTGCGTTTTTTGGCTTCTGAAGCCAATGTTTCAAAGTCTTCCATTGTACCATAGGTTGGGTCAATGCTGCGATAATCGGCTACATCGTAGCCGTTATCGTTTTGCGGAGATACAAAGAATGGAGTAATCCAAAGATAATCGATCCCCAGATTTTGTAAATAGTCTAATTTTTCTGTAATCCCTGCAAGATCGCCAATACCATCTCCTGATTTATCATAAAAAGACTTTGGATAAATCTGATAGACACAACTCTTTTTAAAATCCTTCATAGCTGTCATCCTTTCTGTTTTATTCAAATGTTGCAATTACATCTTTTCCAGCAGTTACGTTCTTTCCAGTCAGCATAGTAAGATTTTTAGCGGAACCTTCACTTGTAATTACGAGCATAGTAATGGCTGGATGTCCTGCTGCTTTAATTTTCTTTGGATCAAATGTGATTAATGGAGTTCCAGCAGATACGGTTTGACCCATTTTTACATGGAGCTGGAATCCATCTCCATTCATAGCAACGGTGTCCAGACCAACGTGAATCAATACTTCCATACCATTGGAAAGTGTAATACCGCAGGCATGTTTGGAATCTTCCATAACTGCGCTGATAACACCGGCAGCAGGAGCTACAACTGTATTATCAGTTGGATCAATGGCAAGTCCGTCTCCCATAACCTTTGTAGCAAATACTTCGTCTGGAACTTCTTCGATTGGAACTGCTTTACCACTTAAGAAAGCTTTTAATTCAGGAGCTTCAGAAGCAGCAGTTGTTTCAGCTGTTTCGCTGGAAGCAGAAATAGATTCGGTTGCTTCAGCTGTTTCTACAGCAGCAACTGGATGATATTTTTTCTTACCAACAATGTAAGTTAAAACAAATGGAATTACAATTGCAATTACCATAGCAATTGCGAAATTAACCATACATTCTGGCATGATGGAAAGAATACCTGGAAGACCACCAACACCAACGGTAAATGCCATTGTATTAGTAGAAACTGCATAGATTGCAGCGCATGCAGAACCGATCATACCGCAAATGAATGGGAACATTAATTTTAAGTTAACACCGAAGATGGCAGGTTCTGTTACACCTAAATAACAGGAAATACAAGCTGGTACGGAAACTTCTTTTTCTTCTGGCTGATTTTTCTGAAGGAAAATCATTGCTAAAACGGCGGAACCTTGTGCAATATTGGACAGAGCAATCATTGGCCAAAGAATGGTACCGCCAAAAGAATTTTGCAGCTGTAAGTCGATTGCATTGGTCATATGGTGTAAACCTGTGATAACGAGTGGTGCATATAAAAGACCAAAAACAAGAGCAAACAAGGAACGGAATGGAGAGGTTAAACCACTGTATACAACAGAAGAAATTGCATCACCAATCTTCCAGCCGATTGGTCCTAAAATAGCATGAGCAACAATTACTGTAAAAATTAAAGATAAAAATGGAACTACGATCATAGAGATCACAGCAGGACAATGTTTACGGAAAAATCTTTCTAAATATACGAGTGTAAATCCTGCGAGAATGGCTGGGATAACCTGGGCTTGGTAACCGATCATATTAATTTTAACAAAGCCAAAATCCCAGAAAGGAATGTCTGCTGCTGCGGTAGAGGCAACATCATAAGCATTTAAAAGCTGTGGAGATACTAATGTGATACCAAGAACGATACCGAGAATCTGAGTCGTTCCCATCTTCTTTGTAATGGACCATGTAATACCTACAGGAAGGAATTGGAAAATTGCTTCACCAATCAGCCAGAGGAAACTATACATACCAGCCCAGAAAGTGGAAATGTCTGCTAATGTCTGTGTTCCATCGTTGAAAAGTTTTAATTCACCAATACAGTTACGGAAACCTAAAATCAAACCACCACAGATAATGGCTGGAAGTAATGGTGCGAAAATCTCTGCGATATTTGTAACAATACGCTGGGCGATATTCTGATTTTTCTTTGCAGCTTCTTTTGCAGCTTCTTTGGAAACACCTTCAATACCTGCAACGGCGATAAAATCGTTATAGAAATCAGAAACGGTATTACCAATAATAACTTGGAACTGACCAGATTGTGTAAAACTACCCTTTACAACTTTCATTGCTTCAATTCCAGATACATCAGCTTTCTTTGGATCAACAAGAACGAAACGCATTCTTGTCATACAGTGTGTAACTGCGGAAATATTTTCTTTTCCGCCAACTAATGTTAACAGTTGTTTGGAATCTTCCGTATACTTACCCATACTATTATTCTCTCCTTTTACAATTTAGTTTTGCCAGAAATTGGCTTGAAATAAGTGGACTGGTTGCAAATTTCTTGTAAAAAATCGGCCGTATCTACAAGACGATGGTATACGTATAAGATATATGAAAATATATTAAATATACGTATATGTCATTGATATAACTATATCATATACGTATATGAAAGTCAATAAAAAAATGAAAAAAATAAAATTTTTCCATTTTTATTAGTTGTAGTTTGTAAAAAACTTAACAAGAATCGTATCCGCTTTTACTAAATATATAATAGATTTCATTAACGTTTGGCAAATTCAATAAACTGAAACTTATCGATGCGGTGTTTCGATTCTGTATATTGAAATAAGGTGCCGTCGGTAAGTCGTGTAAAACTAGCTACAACGGCAATATAAGGTTCATCGTTTAGATCTAAGAGCATTGTTTCTTCTTGATTGGCATGTCTTACAGTAATGATTTTTTTTGCAATTCCAATTTTTAATTTTAATTCGTTTTCTAAATATTCATAAATAGAACCTTCGCAGATCTCTTTCGTTAAACGTGGAACGTAATCTCGTAAAAAATAGTCCTCGTCTAAGATAACTCGTTCTCCGTCAATTTCTCTAACACGACGAACACGATAGACTTCTGTATTTTCGTCTACCTCAAGTTTTCTCATAATACGCTCTTCTCCAATGATAATGCTAAGGTCGGCGATGATTGTTTTTACATTGATATGCTGTTGAATGGCTAATTCGGTAAAAGAGGAAATTTTGGAAAGAGGAAAGTTATATCTGCTGCGATCTAATATAACGGATTCTTTTCCACGGGTTTTTAAGATGTAGTGATTTTGTTCTAAAAGAGTCATAGCTTTTCGGATGGTATCTCTTGAGGAGTGAAATTGCTCCATCATTTTTCCTTCGGATGGGAGGGAGTCTCCTGGGTTTAAGATTCCGTTTTCAATTTGGTTTACGTATTCTTGATAAATGGAACGATATTTTGCTGTCATAATTCACCTCATAAATAATATAATAATGTGGTAGTATCTCTAATACGGATAAGTAATGTTACGAAGAAAAAAGTATCCGTATAAATATGTGATTAAATTATAACATATACGTATATGTTTGACAAGTGAAAATTGAGTTTTTGAATAAAAAAGGAACTATTTTTTGAGAAAGTTTTCTTAAAAAATAGTTCCCAGTTTCTTATGATTTCAAATTTTAAATAATTATAAAATGATTTTTCGCTCGAGATCTGGTATTGGCTGTGTAGGAATGACCAATTTAGGAATATATTCTTCGCCAGTCTCATAATTAAAAATATAGCGTTCGTAGGAATTAATGATTAGGGTATTATTATAGGTAGAACGGCGTTTATAGTTACCTCCATATGTAGCATGAACATGTCCATGAATGAAATACTTTGGAGAGTATTTTTCCAGTAATGTGACAAAGGAAGTAAATCCAACATGTGGAAGATCTTCTGCGTCGTTGATATGGTAGGCTGGAGAATGGGTAAGAAGAATGTCAAATCCTTTATTTCTCCAAAGTTGAAAACGCAGTTTATTGATCCGCTTTTGCATTTGACGATTAGAAAACTGACATTCATTGCTGTTATAACGCATAGAACCTCCTAATCCTAAAATTCGTATGCCATTATATGTATAAATACTATCCTCAATACAGATACAACCAGTTGGAGGTGTACTGGAATAGCAGCGATCATGGTTTCCATGAATATACAAAACTGGTGCATGGGTGAACGTTGCAAGAAAGGATAGATAATGCGGTGACAAATCTCCACTGGAAAGTATCAAATCTACACCCTCTAATTTGCTTTTATCAAAATAGTCCCATAAATATTTGGATTCTTCATCACCGATTACCAATATGTTCATAATACCCTATCGTCTCCTTATATTATTTTAAAATTATCATTAGGGGCAACTCCCTGTATTCGAACGAGTGCCTGTGCTTCTTCTGTTAACTCGTTAAACTTTGGAATTTCTCCAATAACATTTTCCAATAGCCAGTCTATAGAAGCAATTTGCTCTGGCGGAATGTCATGGTCGGCTTCGTTGTGAATAATGCCGTTTTGACCATATAAGATTCCAGAAAATGGATTAAATTCGCCGATGGTAATGGTATGACGCAATAATTCAATTAAACGGCGAGTACCAATCGGAAGGTTTTGAGAATAAATTACATCAATGACTCCAGCAGATAATCCCCACCAATAGTTAATTGCTTTATCGGAATTTTCAACTTTCCATGTACCATTCAAAATATTCTGAATCAATTTTTCATAAAACTTGCCCCAATGCCAGATTGGCATAGCTAAATTTGTTACTTGATCTCCATGAATTTGATAGAGACCGAAGTTTCTCGATGGTATTTTAGGAATAATCATATCCTGTGTAGAAATACAAGAAATTTCGGCAGAATGAATATAGTCTTCTTTTGGTTCCTTTACTTTAGACCACTCTAAGTAGATTTTGGCACGTGGATTGATCATTTTTACGCCTAATGCAAATGCGTTGATATTAGCAATTGTGCCATAAATCGGGTAATCTGCAATATATGCAATTTTGGAATTTTCTGATAAGGCTCCTGCGATTGCACCAATTAAGAATTTTGCTTCATACATTCGAGCATAATAAGTACGAATATAACGGTGAGAAGTGTTTAAAGAGCAGTTTAGCATTTTGATATCTGGATGTTCGACTGCAAACTTTAAAGTTGGCTTTAATAATTGAGGAGTTGTTGTGAAAATGATTTTGTTATTGTCCAAAGCCATTTCATTCAGAACCATATCCGCATTGTTTAAGTCTACATTCTCTACACACGAAGTCTCGATTTGATCACTTAACTTTTCATCAACGTAAATACGTCCTAATTCGTGACCGTAGGTCCAGCTAGAAGTTTCCGTTGACTTATCATGGACAAAAGCTACCTTAACTTTGGAGCTTGGAGTGAGAATTCGAGTTAAAATTGGAGCTTTTTTGGAAGAATCTTTTGGCGTTAAAACAAGATCCACTGGTAACTCTTGCTTTTGAAGTAAAATTTCGTCCCATATTTTGGAAATATCTTCTTTTAATTGGCCTGGAAGTTTATTTTTGCTTGCTTCATATCCATATACATTTAAGTAAGCAAGGAAGGCGTCTCCAATTGTAATTGGTAATTTTTTTCCACCCTTTGCATTGTATGCAGTTTGAAAACGGCTGAATAAGGAACGAAAGTCCATTTTTTCTTCTTCTGTCCAATCTTCAGCAGGATCTTTGTCCAGAATAGATAAGAGCTTTTTATAACGTCCTTCTTGTGAGAAATATATATAATTGATCTCTGTGTGGCGGTAAAAATCTAAAAATTCAAAATAAATCTTATTCGCTTTATCGTTTGAACGCTTTGGAATAATTCGTGTCACAACGCCTGGAATGGACGCTGCTTTGAAATATTTTAGCACACTGACACGCTTATTTCCTTCCACCACGTAAAACTGATTCATAAATTCATAAGCTTTAATTGGATCACGGATTCCCTCCGTTAAGTGAGCATCACATAAAGAAGACCATTTACTGGCAAATTCGGAAGTAGAAGATAAAAGTGGCATGAAATTTGGCGCAAATGCAGTTCTACGACCTGCGCTTTTTGTACCTACAATCAAATCAGCAGGAATTTGTACAAGGCCTAAATTCACTTCACCTTCGACGCTTGTATTAGGAAGGATTTCGTCCAACACTTTCAAATAAGGATAATTTCCCTTAGATAAATAAGCCTGATATTCTCTTTGTCCTAATTTCAGTGCTTTTTTATAATCTTCATAAGACATCTTAGGTACCTCCTAAAATTATTTGAAGCACTTCTGCCATATTGATTTACAATAATAACCAGAATGTCTTCTAGCTTCTATTTAAACAGGAAACATATGGATTGTCAAGGAAGTTTCTTAATAAAAATCTTCATTTTATATGGTAATTTTTATAGGAAAATGGAAGAAAGGATGGATGAAGAAGTTTTTTAAACTAAATGCAGAATGATGAAAAATAGGGAAAAGCTTATGATAAATGAATTTTTTTGTCGTGAAAACTACATATAGTGTATGCGATAAATTAGTGATACTAAATATTGACATTTAGTAGGAGAAATGATACTCTGGATAGTATAGCTGATTCGATGACTGAGAGAATCATGTTCGTTTCGCACGAATACGCAAACAGAGAGTAGGGAGATGGAAATACTCTATTTTGTAAAGATATAGCAGTAAATGGAGGGATACTATGTATAAGGTAATCAAAAGAGATGGAATTATTGTGGAGTTTGATATTAAAAAGATTTGTTTGGCAATTACAAAGGCATTTGAGGCACAGAAACGCCAATATCATTCAACGGTAATTGATATGCTCGCATTAAGAGTTACTTCTGATTTTGAGCCTAAAATAAAAAAAGAATTAATACAAGTAGAAGACATTCAAGACAGTGTGGAAAAAATCTTGAGTGAATCAGGATATGCAGATGTGGCGAAAACTTATATTTTATACCGTAAACAAAGAGAAAAAATCCGCAATATGAAATCTACGATTTTAGATTACAAAAAACTAGTGGATAGTTATGTAAAATCTACAGATTGGAGAGTAAAAGAAAATTCTACCGTGACTTATTCGGTAGGTGGATTGATTTTAAACAATAGTGGAGCGATTACGGCGAACTATTGGCTATCCGAGATCTATGATCAGGAAATAGCAGATGCACATAGACAGGCAGAAATTCATATTCATGATTTATCCATGTTAACCGGGTATTGTGCAGGATGGTCGTTAAAACAGCTCTTAATGGAAGGATTGGGCGGAGTGCCTGGAAAAATTACATCGGCTCCAGCAAAGCATTTATCGAGCCTTTGCAATCAGATGGTAAACTTCCTTGGAATTATGCAAAATGAGTGGGCAGGTGCGCAGGCATTTTCTTCTTTTGATACATATCTGGCACCGTTTGTCAAAGCAGATAACCTTTCTTATTATGAAGTAAAGAAATGTATTGAATCGTTTATTTATGGAGTGAATACACCAAGCCGTTGGGGAACACAGGCCCCTTTTTCCAATATTACATTGGATTGGACGGTTCCAAATGATCTGGCAGAACAGAATGCAATTGTCGGTGGAAAACCAATGAATTTTAAATATAAAGATTGCAAAAAAGAAATGGATATGATTAATAAAGCATTTATTGAAATTATGATTGAAGGAGATGCAAACGGAAGAGGTTTCCAGTATCCGATTCCAACTTATTCCATTACGAGAGATTTTGATTGGTCGGAAACAGAAAATAACCGACTACTGTTTGAGATGACTGCGAAGTATGGAACTCCATATTTTTCCAACTATATTAATAGCGATATGGAACCAGGAGATGTTCGGAGTATGTGCTGTCGTTTGAGATTGGATTTACGTGAGTTAAGAAAGAAATCGGGAGGATTTTTTGGAAGCGGAGAAAGCACAGGATCGGTTGGTGTCGTTACGATTAATTTACCAAGAATTGCCTATTTATCAGAAGATGAAAAAGAGTTTTATCAGAGATTGGATCATTTGATGGATGTATCCGCACGTTCTCTTAAAATAAAGCGAATGGTAATCGAAAAGTTAATGGATGAGGGATTATACCCATATACAAAACGTTATCTCGGCTCATTCCACAACCATTTCTCCACAATTGGATTAGTAGGAATGAATGAGGCTGGTCTAAATGCAAAATGGATTGGAAAGGATCTAACCCATAAAGAAACACAGCAATTTGCTCAAGATGTATTGAATCATATGAGAGAACGGCTGAAACTATATCAGGAACAGTATGGAGATTTATACAATTTGGAAGCAACTCCGGCAGAGTCCACAACATACCGTCTTGCGAAACATGATTTGGAACAGTATCCAGATATTATTACTGCGGGAGATAAAGAAAATGCTCCATATTATACAAACAGTTCCCATCTTCCTGTTAATTATACGGAAGATATTTTTGAAGCACTGGATATCCAAGACGAATTACAGACACTTTATACTTCTGGTACAGTATTCCACGCATTTCTTGGAGAACGTCTTCCAAACTGGAAATCGGCAGCAGCTTTAGTGAGAAAAATTGCACAGAACTATAAGTTGCCGTACTATACGCTGTCACCAACTTACTCTATTTGTAAAACACATGGCTATCTTTCTGGTGAGTTATATACTTGTCCGCATTGTGGAGAGAAGACAGAAGTATATAGTCGTATTACAGGATATTATCGCCCAGTACAAAACTGGAATGAAGGAAAGTCACAGGAGTTTAAGGAGAGAAAAGTCTACCAGGTAGCGATGCATCCTACACCAAGTGAGATTGCGGGGGCGTATAGAGAAAAACTGAAAAGTAAGAAAAACAATGGCTTAAAAACAGAACAAGAAACGGTACAGGTAGAAAAAATTATGTCAGTAGAAAATACAGATTCTAAAGAAAGACTGTTATTATTTACGACTAAAACTTGTCCAAATTGCAGAATTGCAGAATATGCGCTGCAAAATAAACATTTATGCTATGAAAAGATTGATGCAGAAGGAAATCAGGATTTGGTAGAAGATTATGGAATTCGCCAAGCCCCGACACTCGTTGTAATTCATGGAGATACCTATGAAAAATATGCAAATGCAACGGCAATTAATCAATTTATAGCAGAAGATTAGAATAAAGGGAAGTTCCAGTGGAACTTCCCTTTGGCATTTATGATAATAAAAATGAGAAACTTGTATAACAAGTTTCTCATTTTATTTTAAGGTAGATATTCTTTGTAAAAAATTAAAAGGAAAAGGGGGTGGGGACTTATGTCCCCATGTTGCTGTTTTGGGATGGTGATATTGTAAAAGAGGGGTAATTCAGTTACAATATCAAAATATCTATGACTAGAAAGATAAAACGGTGGTTGTAATAAACAATCTTCGCTTATTACATTTTTCATTATAATATGAAATGATTGACTTGTCAAGAAAAAAATGGGAAAGAAAAATAAAAAGTCTATTTGTTTTTTAAAATAAAATTGTAATTGAATTAAAGCATTATTTGGTATAATTTTCTGAGTTTTTATCGGATTCTAATGTTGTTCCCCCATATGCATAATGAACAGGAAGGCAGACAAGAGGTGGTTTCATTGTAGTATGTTCTTGAAGTAATAATTCTACGCACATTTCAGCAATCCCTGATACTGGATATGCGATTATAGTGTATATTATAGTGGAAAAATTGAAAAAACTTTGATAAAATAAAAATAATAGATGGGTAAGAAATCGATTTTTTTGCCTATTATATCATATGGAAAGGAGAATTTTTATGAATCAAGTAATGGAAGCTTTGTTAAACAGAAGAAGCATAAGAGCATTTGAGGAAAAGCCAATTCCAAGAGAGGAAATAGAACAAATTGTAGAGGCTGGGCGGTATGCTCCAAGTGGAATGGGACGCCAGACTTGGAAGTTTACGGTGGTAGTGAATCGTGAGAAAATACAAAAATTGGCAGCAGCTATTGAAAAAGTGCTTGGAAGAGAAAATTATAATATGTATGCACCAGAAGTTTTGATTATTCCTTCCAACGAGAAGACGAGTAAATTTGGAAAAGAAGATAATGCATGTGCATTGGAAAATATATTCCTGGCAGCTTATTTATTTGGAATCGGTTCGGTTTGGATTAATCAGTTACAGGATATTTGTGATGATCCGCAAATTAGAGCAATTTTAGATGAATTTGAAATTCCATCCGATCATGTCGTTTACGGTATGGCAGCATTGGGCTATCCAGCAATGGATCCAAAACAGCCAAATAAGATTGGTAAAGTTCACTTTGTAGAGTAGGAAATAACTTGCAAAGTAAAAAAGGAAGAGAAACGAGTTATTATGATAAATACAAAGTTAATAAAAATGGAAGAGAATGAAGCATTCGCTCTGGAAATGGCATCAAAAATCTGGAAAGATGGAGGATTGGTTGCATTTCCTACGGAGACGGTATATGGATTGGGAGCCAATGGATTGGATGAACAGGCAGCTGTAAAGATCTATGCGGCAAAGGGGCGTCCATCGGATAATCCATTGATTTTGCATATTGCTCAGAAGAGACAGGTTCGTCCGCTTGTGAAGGAAATAAGTAAAGTGGGCGAACAATTGATGGATGCATTTTGGCCAGGTCCGTTGACATTGATTTTTCCAAAAGCGGACTGTGTGCCATACAAAACAACAGGGGGATTGGATACAGTAGCGATTCGTATGCCGAGTCATCCTCAAGCGAGAAAGCTCTTAGAGGCAGTGCAGCTTCCAATCGCAGCTCCGAGTGCAAACTTATCTGGGCGGCCAAGTCCAACAACTGCAAGCCATGTTTGGGAAGACATGAATGGAAGAATTGATTTAATTGTAGATGGGGGTGCAGTTGGAATTGGAGTAGAATCTACAATAGTAGATTTAACGGAAGAAGTTCCGACAATCCTTAGACCAGGTTATATTACAAAGGAAATGTTGGAGGAAATAGTAGGGGAAGTGAAAATTGATCCTGCGATTATGGGAGTTTTGCGTCCAGACATTCATCCAAAGGCTCCGGGCATGAAGTATCGCCATTATGCGCCAAAAGCTCCAGTAATTTTAGTGGAGGGCAAAACGGATGCGGTAATCCATTTTATTAATGGACAAATTCAAGAGCGAGGAGTAAATACAGTTGGGGTTATTGCGACAGAAGAAACAAAGGAACGATATCAAGACGGTATTGTGAAATGTATTGGAAGCAGAAGCGATATGGAAAGTGTTGCCCATAATCTATATGATGTATTACGCTCATTTGATGCAACGAATGTATCTATTATTTATTCCGAAAGTTTTTCAGAAGAAAAATTTGGTCAGGCTGTTATGAATCGTTTAAAGAAGGCGGCAGGACAACAAATAATTCATTTATAGGAGGGTGTTTGAATGATAGCATTGGGCTGTGATCATGGTGGATTTGAATTAAAGCAGGAAGTAATCCAATATTTGAAAGCAAATCAAATCGAATATAAGGACTATGGATGCTATGATACTGCTTCGGTCGATTATCCAGTTTATGCCAGAAAGGTGGCAAAAGCGATTTTGGATGGAGAAGCAGAAAAAGGAATTTTAATTTGTGGTACTGGAATTGGAATCTCGATTGCTGCAAATCGAATCAAAGGAATTCGTGCAGCACTATGCAGCGATTGTTTCAGTGCTCAGGCAACAAGAGAACATAATGATGCCAATATTCTTTGTATGGGCGGTCGTGTTGTCGGAGCAGGTTTAGCAATAAAGATTGTAGATACATTTCTTCATACAGAGTTTTCAAATGATGAAAGACATATAAGAAGAATTGATTTAATTGAAGAATAGTCAAAGAAAAGGAGAAGTATATGATTCGATTGGGTGTAAGGGGACATGATTTACCAGGCAAAACATTGGAAGAATTTGTAGCGATGATGGAAAAGTATCCAAAACTTTCCCATATTCAATTTGCTCCAATGAAGTCATTTCTAAATATTTTTACAAGTTCTGATAAATTATCGCCAGGGTTGGCACTTTATGTGCAGGAAACATTAAGAAAACATAATTTATCGATTTCTATTTTGGGATGTTATTTAAACATTATGCAATTTGAAGAAAAACCAGAATTAAAAAAGACCTTTTTTGATTATATGCTCTATACGAGGGCATTTGGAAGTGAGGTAATTGCAACGGAAACTGGCAGTGTTGGGAAGGGATATACACCAAATAACTTTACAGAAGAAGCATTTCAAAAGGCATTGAGAATTATTGAAGAAATGGCAGTACAGGCAGAAAAAACAGGGGTAATTTTAGGAATTGAGCCAGGAATTAACCATCCACTTTGCAGCATTAAAAAAGCAAGACGGATGTTAGAGGCAATTCCAATAAATAATTTACGAATTTTATTAGATATTGCCAACTTAATTACGCCAGAAAATGTTGACCATCAAGAAGCGTTAATTGAAGAAGCATTTGAAACGTTAGGTCCGTGGATTTGTCATTGCCATCTGAAAGATTTTGTACTCGAAAATGGAAAAATTAAAGCAGTTCCATTTGGAACGGGACAGCTTCAAATTCCGAAATATTTGAGTGCAATTCAGGCTTATAAACCATATTGTAATTGTACGTTTGAAGCTACAAAAGAAGATGGAATAGAACATGCAATTCATATTACAGAACAATTCATAGTAAATTAATTCTATTAAAAATAATGGTGCTGATTCTTATCCGAGTAAGATCGAGCACCATTATTTTGGTTATCATAGAAGAATGTTCTAAATTAGAACATTAAATATGAAAGATACGTGAGTAAATTTTCGTTTTATAAAAGATTAGCTGCTGCAAAAAGGTTTTGTAGTTTCTCGTGAAATAATGTTGCCAGAAAACATTGTTTTAGAAGGTACTTCTTTTCCTTTTAATAGCTGCATCATAAAAGAGACAGCAGTCATACACATGAATTCAACTCGATTATCCGCAGTTGTTAATTCTGGTGTACAGCAAGTGGATAAAAGAGAATTATTATAGCCAGCGATTTGCAGATCATTTGGAATGGATCGTCCGCTGGCGAGTGCATATTTAACCGCTCCGACGGCTAATTCATCATCAGAAGCTAAAATAGAATCAAAGGTTATATGTAGATCTCTTTCTAAATGCAAGAGAAAATTTTTTGTTTCTGCTAAAGACCCTGTGCAAGAATAGATTCGATCTTGGATAGATGTAATATTGTGTTTCAAACAAGCATCTTGGAATCCATTTCTTTTGTTTTTACAGCTATAACTTAATGCTCTATGTAAATAGATGGGATTGCTGGATCCTGAATCCAATATTCGTCTGGTTAAATCGTAGGATGTCATATAGTCATCACAGAGTACAGAATAAATATTTTTTCCAGGTAAATATCCATTGAGAATGAAGACAGGAACTTTTTGTGCTGCATGGTAAAGGTAATTATTTTGTTCTTCGATCTCTTCAATAAAATTAGATCCTACAAAGAAAACAGCATCTACATTACGAGAAAGTAAAAGCTGAAGATAATTTTGTTTTTTCTCTAATTGATATCCAGTACAACAGAGCATGGAGGCATAGTTATTCTGACGTAGTTCTCGTTCCAAGAAATAAATTGCCTGTGCCAAATAAGTATCGGAAGAGTCAGCACACATAATACCAGCTGTCTGCATCGAGTTTAATCCAAGGCTGCGTGCAAATGCATTGGGAGTATAGTCGTTGGATTGGATTACATCTAAAACTCGTTTCCTCGTAGCAGGATGTACTTTATTGCTTCCATTTAAAACACGTGAAACGGTAGCAATAGAGACATTGGCTTGTTTGGAAATATCATAAATATTCATAAAAATGGATTATTGATGTAATGTTTCAATATATGCGAGAATCAAAGGTGCAACGCCTTTAGCATCGTTTTTTACAATTGGTTCACGCATATAATATTCAAATGTGCCTTCACGCATATCTTTATTGCCAAGTCCTGCTACGAGACAAATATGATCCATTTGTAATGTATTATTTTCCTCTTTAATACAAGTACGGCAGATTCCATCAAATGCTCTTTTTCCATATTCATAATAAGAAGCTGGTAAAATACCAAGACGTGCTCCCTTCATAATGGCGTATGCAAAAATAGAAGAACCAGATGCTTCTGGATAGTTTGGTTTAATCTGAGGAAGATTAATAACCTGATACCACATATTTGTTTTTGGATCTTGATAAGGAAGCATGGAATCTACCAGATCTTGGAACATTTCTTGCAGCTTCTTTTTATCTTCGGCATAGGAGTCAGGTAAAATTTCGATGGTATCTACAAGAGCCATTGCAAACCAACCCTCTGCACGAAGCCAAAATTGATCCGAAAGACCAGTTACTTTATCACACCAAAACATTTCACGAGATTCATCATAGGCGTGATAATAAAGCCCGTTTTTTTCATTACGCATTAATTTATGTACATTGTAAAACTGATGAAAACTATCCGCACAGCCTGCACCATCATGGAAGGCTAGTTCATATTGTACATAAAAAGGCTGAGCCATATAAAGGCCATCCAGCCATACTTGATTTGGATAAATCTTCTTATGCCAGAAGTTTCCATTTTTAGTGCGTGGCTGTGTTTCTAATTGGCTGTATACATGATCAATGGCTTTTCTATACTTTTCCTTCCCTGTTAGACGGTATAATTCAAATAAGGTTTTTCCGGCATTTACATTGTCCAGATTATGTTCCATTGGATCATAAGAAAGAATGGAACCGTCTTCTTGAACAAAATAGTCAATAAAAGCGTCAGCAAAATCTAAGTAAGCAGAATTATTTGTAATACTGTAAAATTCAATCAAAGCTTTAATCATGCATCCGTCTATATAATTCCAGCTATTTGGTTTGCCAGCACGAATCTTTTCGATATTCCAAGCTGGAGCTTGAGGAGTACTATCGTTTAGCAGCTGCTCAATATAATGATTTAAAATATCCATAAAATCCTCCTGTTGTTAAATGTAAGCGCTAACATAAAATAATAAAAATAAAAGAAAATGTAAAGGTATATTTATACTAACATAGAATAACAAGATTGAAAATAGTTAAATTATATAAAATATAGTATGAAGATTATACATAATAGACTAATAAATACAAAAAATATGGATACAAAAATAGAAAAATAAAAATAAAATAAATTATGTAAACACTTACAAAACTAAGAAAATATGGAGAGAAACAAATTCTAAAATTATTGATAAATAATGCTTGACTTTAGTAAGAAATATGTTATAATAATGATAACAATTACTAATATATAAATTTGAAAGGAGTAATAATTATGGCAGAGTTAAAAGGAAGTAAAACAGAACAGAATTTACAGACTGCATTTGCGGGAGAATCTATGGCGAGAAATAAATATACATACTATGCTTCCAAAGCAAAAAAGGATGGTTTTGTGCAAATCGCTAATTTATTTGAAGAAACTGCAAATAACGAGAAAGAACATGCAAAGATGTGGTTTAAGCTGCTGCACGGAATTGGTACAACAGAAGAGAATTTAAAAGATGCAGCAGAAGGAGAAAATTACGAGTGGACGGATATGTATGCTACATTTGCAAAGGAAGCCAGAGAAGAAGGATTCGATGAGATCGCAAGATTATTTGAAGGTGTGGCAGCAATTGAGAAGGAACATGAAGAAAGATACTTAAAATTATTAGATAATGTAACGAAGAAAGCAGTTTTCTCCAAAGACGGTGATGTAATTTGGCAATGTGCAAATTGTGGACATATTGTAGTTGGAAAAGAAGCTCCAGAAGTATGTCCAGTTTGTGCTCATCCACAGGCATATTTCCAAGTAAAGGCTGAAAATTATTAATAATAATTTATCTTATAATTATAAATGTAAAACAGGCACTTCCCATTTCATTTGGGGAGTGCCTGTTTTGTTATCATATATTATAAAAGGCAACTGTTATAAAAATGTTTTAAAATTGCATCCAAGTAGCGTAAATTAGTGTTATATAAAGAAATGCTACCTAATAAACTCATAGTAAAACTGCTTAGAGTTTATTTTTGTGTAGTTTTATGTACAGATGTAAGAAAATTGTAAGAATATAATAGATGTAAAAATTAGAATATTTTGGTATAATTGCAAAAAAATGATATGAAAAGTGAGGAGAAAAAATGCAAAGGATAGGAAAACAATTATTTTGTTACCGATATCTTATTGGAATTATCATATTCATTGCTTGTGTTGGGTTAGAACTGCATGGCTCTTCTCTTAATATATGGCTGCAATGGCTTCCAGGAGGACAGCAAAATAATGAGTTGATTTTTGGAAAATTGAGAGCAATTCGTTCAGATGAATGGGCCGTTTTTACTCCGCTGACGTTGGCACAACGATATAATCCATTGGGCGCATATTCTTATTTCTCTACGATTGTAAGAGGTGGGATAACGGATTGTTTTATCGTGTATGGACAGCCAGTATGGAATCCAATGATGATTTTTCGTATTTTTCAAGTTGGATTTTTATTCTTAACAGCGGGACAGGGGATGGCATTTTTCTGGGTTGGACGTGGAATTGTGTTGTTTTTAATCTCAGTAGAAATGGGCATACTTTTAACAAATGGAAATAAATTCCTGTCAGTTGCATTTGCAGCAATGATGTTATTTGCTCCAATGGTACAGTGGTGGTATGCAATCAATGGGCTGGTAGAAATGCTAATAGCGGGTCAGTTGGCTGTTTTTGCTGTGTATCAGTATATGAGAACAACTCGATATTTTATTCGGTTTCTTTCGACTTTGGTTCTCGTATGGTGTGGAGGAACATATATTCTTACCTTCTATCCTGCATGGATGGTGCCGTTTGCATATGTATGGCTCGTGCTGTTAATTTCGGTAATTTTAAAAAATAAAAATACATTTCAATGGATCTGGAAATATGACGGTTTGCTTGTGATCTTATTTCTAGCATTGTTAGGGGGATGTATGTTTTATACATTTCATAAATCTTGGGATTGTATACAGGCGGTATTAAACTCTTCCTATCCTGGTAAGCGAGTTTCTGTAGGGGGACAAGTAGCTTGGACATCCTTGCTTTCTGGTTCCAATCTATTTTTTCCGTACCGCACAGAAATGATTCCATTTTTGAAAAGGGCAGAAATGCCTGTTTGTGAATTTGCATTGTTTATGGACTTCTTCCCAATCGGAACATTATTTGCTATTTATGCAATGATAAAAAGAAAACGGGTGGATTCTTGTTTAATTGGATTATTTGTGATTGATTTCCTGTTTACTGCCTATACAGTATGGGGATTTCCAGAATGGTTGGCGAAACTGACATTATTGAGCTTTAGTAGTTCCAATCGAGTGGCAGAAACAGTGAGCTTTGTGCGATTATTGGAATTATTCTGTGCAATTGGACTTTATAGCCGATATAAACCATTGGTAAGAAAGAAGAGAGTGCAGCATTATATTGGAGCCGTTGTGCAGATGGGAATAATTGTAGGGATTGCAATGATAATGGGGATTGTAAACCATACGATATTACCAGATTATTTGTGGAAAAAAGATGTTATTGTTATAGTTGCAATATTCTTTGTTGTAGGATGGCTTGTATGGCATAGCGATCGAATATATATGACAGGATTATTTTCTTGTTTTTGTATTGGAATTAGTTTAATTGCAGGGGGGTATGTGAATCCAGTTCAAAAGGGATTGGATCAGGTGCAAAATAATCCATTATTAGTACAAATGAAGCAAATTGATTTGACAGATTCGGGTATGTGGATAACGGAGGGAATGGAGTTTCCGTATGGAAATATCCCATTGTTAGCTGGAGTTTCCTCCTTAAATGCCACAAATGTATATCCAAATTTAAATGAGTGGGCTATATTAGATCCTTATGGGACACAGAAAGAGATTTATAATCGTTATGCACATATTCAAGTAGTACTGACAAATGAACCAACTTCCTTCTTATTAGCAAGAATGGATGAATTTATTGTTAAGTTAAATCCAGATGATTTAAATAAAGTAGGAGCGAAATATATATTATCACGAAGAGATTTGACACAGTTTAATCGGGATACATGTCAATTTGTGTTGGCTGCTCAAGTAGAGGATTATAGGGTGTATAAAATTATTACAAATTAGGAGGGTATATGGTAAAAACAGCGATTTTGGTTCCATGTTACAATGAAGAACTAACAATTGGACGAGTAATACAAGATTTTCAGCAAGTACTTCCTCATGCTCAGATCTATGTTTATGACAATAATTCCACCGATAAAACAGCTCAAATAGCTAAAGAGGCAGGAGCAATTGTAAGACATGAGTACAAGCAGGGGAAGGGAAATGTGGTACGTTCCATGTTTCGAGATATTGATGCGGATTGTTATATTATGGTGGACGGAGATAATACGTATCCTGCTTCATTTGCCCCAGAGTTTGAGCGCTTAATATTGGAAGGAAAAGCGGATATGGTTGTGGGAGATCGGCTTTCTTCCAGTTATTTTAAAGAGAATAAACGAAAGTTCCATAATAGTGGAAATTGTCTTGTGAGAGATATGATTAACTTTTTATTCCATTCTAATTTAAAAGATATTATGACTGGAGCGAGGGCTTTTAACAGAGCATTTGTAAAGTCTTATCCTGTCACTTGTAAAGGATTTGAAATTGAAACAGAAATGACAATTTTTGCGTTGGAGCATAATTTTCATATTGTGGAACGCCCAATTGCCTATCGAGATCGCCCGAGTGGAAGTGTATCCAAGTTGAATACTGTTTCAGATGGGATAAAGATTCTGAGTACAATTGGAAAACGTTTTGCCGAAACGAAGCCAGGTATCTGTTTCTCAGCCATTTCAGCAGCCGCATTTACAGTATGTGCAGCAACGGTTCGTTCATTGAGAAAAGATGAATTAAATTTAAAGAGTCATCTAGGAAAAGCGGCTGTTGCCATAGGATGTGTATTGGTTGGTGTTGTAAGCTTTTGGGTTGGAATTGTATTATCAATCTGGTACAGACAAAAAAAGAGGGAGTTTGAACATACATTATCTTTACTGCAAAAGGATGAAATGGCTTGACAAATACTACAATGCCTTTTATAATCTATATGGTATATAGTAGAAAAGTAAATGTTTAATTGTTAATTCCAAAAAGAGAAATGCTTTGATAGAGACAGTAGTTCATCCAGGGAAAATTACAGCGAGTTAAGGATAGTGGGAGCTTAACACTGAGGGAATCTCGGCAATGGATGAGGGAAAATCACTCTGGAGCAGCTGACTGAATGATTTAATCTGTAGGTTAAGCCGGTTTTCTGTCGTTATTCAGAACTCATATGTTAGTATGCAGTAATAGGTGGTTTTTGTGAAGTTGACTCTTCATCCTGTTGATTGCGGGATGGGGAGTTTTTTTGTGCTTGACAAACATCTAAAAAATAATACAATGAAAATTAGATACGTTATAGATTGGCTCAACAGAATTCGATTGCCTGTAGGAATCAGGATCGTATAATGTATCGCAAATTGTCTGGCTGCCAGGCAGGAAAGGAGTAAACCATGTACAATAAAGTTCCTACAAATCTTAACTTTGTTGAGAGGGAAAAGGAAACAGAAAAGTTCTGGAAAGAGAACCATATTTTTGAGAAGAGTATTGATAGCCGCAAAGATGGTCCAAATTATATGTTTTATGATGGACCTCCAACAGCAAATGGAAAACCTCATATTGGTCATGTGTTGACTAGAACGATTAAAGATATGATCCCAAGATACCGTACTATGAAAGGATATCAGGTACCACGGAAAGCTGGTTGGGATACTCATGGATTGCCAGTGGAACTGGAAGTAGAAAAACTTTTGGGACTGGATGGAAAAGAACAGATTGAGCAGTATGGATTAGAACCATTTATTGAAAAATGTAAAGAAAGTGTCTGGAAATATAAGGGTATGTGGGAAGATTTTTCCAATACAGTCGGTTTCTGGGCAGATATGGATAATCCATATGTAACTTATCACAACAGCTTTATTGAATCAGAATGGTGGGCATTAAAGAAAATTTGGGAAAAGGGTCTTTTGTACAAAGGATTTAAGATTGTACCATATTGTCCAAGATGTGGGACGCCTCTTTCCAGCCATGAGGTGGCACAGGGATATAAGGACGTGAAGGAGCGTTCTGCAATTGCAAAGTTCCCAGTAAAAGGGGAAGAAAACACATTTATTCTGGCATGGACAACGACCCCTTGGACATTGCCGTCTAATGTTGCACTTTGTATGAATCCAGAAGAAACTTATGTGAAAGTAAAATCAGAAAATGGAGAAGTTTATTACTTGGCAGAGGCATTGACTTCGGTACTCCGTGAAGAATTTACTGTATTAGAGACATATAAGGGAAAAGATCTGGAATATAAAGAGTATGAACCATTATTTGACTTTAGCCAATATTTGAATAAGAAGGCATACTATGTCACTTGTGACAATTATGTTACATTGACCGATGGTACTGGAGTGGTTCACATTGCACCAGCATTTGGTGAGGACGATGCGAATGTAGGAAGAAAATATGATCTTCCATTTTTGCAGTTAGTAAATCCAAAAGGTGAAATGGATGAAAGAACGCCTTGGGCAGGGACGTTTTGTAAGAAAGCAGACCCAATTATCTTAGAAGACTTGGATAAAAGAGGATTATTATTTGCTGCACCAAAGTTTGAGCATAGCTATCCACATTGTTGGAGATGTGATACGCCTCTGATTTACTATGCAAGAGAATCCTGGTTTATTAAGATGACTGCTGTAAGGGATGATCTGATCCGTAATAATAATACGATTAATTGGATTCCAGAAAGTATTGGAAAAGGACGTTTTGGAGATTGGCTGCAAAATGTACAGGATTGGGGAATTAGTCGTAATCGTTATTGGGGAACCCCATTAAATATTTGGCAATGTGAATGTGGACATATGCATTCGATTGGAAGTATTGAAGAATTAAAATCAATGTCTGAGGATTGTCCAGAAGATATTGAACTGCATCGTCCATTTATTGATAAGGTACATGTAACATGTCCAAAATGTGGCAAAAAAATGACACGTGTACCAGAAGTAATCGACTGCTGGTTTGATTCAGGCGCAATGCCATTCGCACAGTATCACTATCCATTTGAAAATCAAGAATTGTTTGAAAAGAATTTCCCAGCAGACTTTATTAGTGAAGCTGTGGATCAGACGAGAGGATGGTTCTATTCGCTGCTGGCAATTTCTACTTTGATTTTCAATAAAGCTCCATATAAAAATGTCATTGTACTTGGACATGTGCAGGATGAAAATGGGCAGAAGATGAGTAAATCCAAAGGAAATGCAGTAGATCCGTTCCAGGCACTGGAACAGTATGGTGCCGATGCCATTCGCTGGTACTTCTATTCCAATTCTGCACCGTGGCTTCCAAATCGTTTCCATGGAAAAGCTGTGGTAGAAGGTCAAAGAAAGTTTATGGGTACTCTTTGGAATACGTATGCGTTTTTTGTGCTCTATGCAAATATTGATGAATTTGATGCGACAAAGTATCAATTAGAGTATGAAAAACTGTCTGTAATGGATCGCTGGATTCTTTCAAAGTTAAATACATTGACAAAGAATTGTGATGATTTTCTGGAACATTATAAGATCAATGAAACAACACGTATTCTTCAAGACTTTGTAGATGATCTGAGTAATTGGTATGTTAGAAGAAGCAGAGAACGTTTCTGGGCAAAGGGAATGGAACAGGATAAAATTAACGCTTATATGACGTTATATACATGTCTTGTTACATTGTCTAAGTTGGCAGCTCCAATGATTCCATTTATGACAGAAGATATCTACCGCAACTTGGTTTGCTCCATTGATAAAAACGCCCCAGAAAGTGTTCATTTATGTGATTATCCAACGGTAAACGAAGCGTGGATTGATAAAGAATTAGAAGAAAATATGGAAGCAGTTCTGAAAGTAGTTGTTATGGGACGTGCATGTAGAAATTCTGCTAATTTGAAAAATCGTCAGCCTTTGGCAAATATGTTTATTAAAGCACCGTTTTGCCTGAGTGAGTACTTTGATCAAATTATTAAAGACGAATTAAATGTAAAAAAAGTAACATTTACAGAGGATGTCCGCAGCTTTACAACTTATACATTTAAACCACAGTTAAAAACAGTAGGTCCAAAATATGGTAAGTTGTTAGGTAAAATTCGTCCGGCATTGGCGTCTTTGGATGGAAATGCTGCAATGGATGAATTAAATGCATCTGGACAGTTGAAGCTGGATTTGGGCGGAGAGGAAGTTGTTCTTGAAAAGGAAGACTTATTAATTGAGATGACGCAGAAAGAAGGCTTTGTTTCCGAAAATAATGGAGATGTTACAGTCGTATTGGATAGTAATTTGACTCCAGAACTGATTGAAGAAGGTTTTGTAAGAGAAGTAATCAGTAAGATTCAGACGATGAGAAAAGAAGCTGGCTTTGAAGTAATGGATCATATTATTGTATATCATAAAGACAATCAAAAGATCGCCGAAGTGGTTGAGAAGTATAAATCAAGCATTTGTTCCGATGTTATGGCAGATGAGATTGTGAATGGAGAATGCAAAGGATATACAAAAGAGTGGAATATTAACGGAGAAACCGTAGCATTAGGCGTAGAAAAGGTTGGCTAGAATTGAGACTGGCTGACGAATTGAATCAAAGCGTCAGCCAGTATTCTAGAGCAAAAGAGGAAACGGTTGAAAGAGACTTTCACCCATCCCTGGATTTATACCGCAGTGACTGCGGCGTTAGGAGGTAAAGATGAATAAGACAGGATTTGACAAAGCTGTTTTTAAAAAGAGTGTTGTGGATAATGTAAGAAATTTATACCGCAAGACTATTGATGAAGCAACAGAAGAACAAGTATTCCAGGCAGTATGTTATGCAGTAAAGGATGTCATCATTGATGAATGGATTGCAACACAAAAGGAATATGAGAAACAAGATGTAAAAACCGTTTATTATCTTTCCATGGAATTTTTAATGGGACGTGCATTAGGAAATAATATTATTAATATCGGTGCACAAAAAGAAATTCGTGAAGCATTAGAAGAACTGGGATTTGATTTGAATGTGATTGAAGATCAGGAACCAGATGCAGCTCTTGGTAATGGAGGATTAGGACGTTTAGCTGCCTGCTTTTTGGATTCATTGGCAACACTTGGTTATGCAGCATATGGATGTGGTATTCGTTACAAATATGGTATGTTTGCACAGGAAATTCGAGATGGTTTCCAGGTAGAAGTTCCAGATAACTGGTTAAAGAATGGAAATCCATTTGAAATCAGACGTGCAGAGTACACTACAGAGGTAAAATTTGGCGGTTATGTAACGGTACAAAAGGACGAGACAGGAAGAGAGCATTTTGTACAGCAGGGCTATCAGTCTGTACATGCAGTTCCATATGATTTACCAGTAATTGGTTATCAGAATAATGTAGTAAATACACTTCGTATTTGGGATGCAGAGCCAATTCAAACATTCAATTTGGATTGCTTTGACCGTGGAGAGTATCAAAAGGCAGTAGAACAGGAAAACTTGGCTAAAAATATTGTAGAAGTATTATATCCAAATGATAACCATTATGCAGGAAAAGAGCTTCGTTTGAAACAACAGTATTTCTTTATTTCAGCAAGTGTACAAAGAGCAGTAGCAAAATATAAGGAAAAACATGACGATGTAAGAAAGTTATACGAAAAAGTAACATTCCAGTTAAATGATACCCATCCAACGGTAGCAGTTGCAGAGTTAATGCGTATTCTGTTAGACGAAGAGAAATTAACATGGGAAGAAGCATGGGATGTTACAACAAAAACTTGTGCTTATACCAATCATACAATTATGGCAGAAGCATTGGAAAAATGGCCAATTGAACTGTTCTCCCGTTTGCTTCCTAGAATTTACCAAATCGTAGAGGAAATTAATCGAAGATTTGTAGAGGAAATTTCAAGAAAATATCCAAATAACCATGAAAAGATTCGTAAGATGGCAATTATTTATGATGGTCAAGTAAAAATGGCTCATTTAGCAATTGCAGGATCGTTCTCTGTCAATGGTGTTGCACAGCTTCATACCGAGATTTTGAAGAAGCAAGAACTTAGAGATTTCTATGAAATGTATCCAGAAAAGTTTAATAATAAAACAAATGGTATTACACAGAGACGTTTCTTGCTTCATGCCAATCCATTGTTAGCAGATTGGGTTACAGATAAGATTGGAAATGAATGGATTACCAATCTTCCACATATAAAGAAGCTGGAAGTATTTGTAGATGATCCAAAGGCTCAGCAGGAATTTATGAATATTAAGTACCAGAATAAGATTCGTCTGGCAAAATATATTAAAGAACATAATGGTATCGATGTGGATCCTCGTTCCATCTTTGACGTACAGGTTAAGAGACTGCATGAGTATAAGAGACAGTTATTAAATATCTTGCATGTAATGTATCTTTACAATGAATTGAAAGATCATCCAGATATGGACTTCTATCCAAGAACATTTATTTTCGGAGCAAAAGCAGCAGCTGGTTATCGCCGTGCAAAACTGACGATTAAGTTGATTAATTCTGTAGCAGATGTAATTAACAATGATAAGAGCATCAATGGAAAAATTAAAGTTGTATTTATCGAAAATTATCGTGTATCAAATGCAGAATTGATTTTTGCAGCAGCCGATGTTTCTGAGCAGATTTCTACTGCAAGTAAAGAAGCTTCTGGTACAGGTAATATGAAGTTTATGTTAAATGGTGCAGTAACGATTGGTACAATGGATGGTGCAAATGTTGAAATTGTAGAAGAAGTTGGAGCAGACAATGCGTTTATTTTCGGTATGAGTTCCGATGAGGTAATTAAGTATGAAAATGAAGGCGGATATAATCCAATGGATATCTTCAATGAAGATCAGGGAATTCGCCGTGTATTGATGCAGTTAATTAATGGTTTCTATTCCCCAGAAGATCCAGAACTGTTCCGTGAAATCTATAATTCTCTGCTTAATACTTACAGCAGCGACCGTGCAGATACTTACTTTATTCTGAAAGACTTCCGTTCTTACCATGAAGCTCATATGAGAATCAATGAAGCCTATAAAGATGAAAAGAATTGGGCTCGTATGGCAATGTTGAATACATGTAATTCTGGTAAGTTTACATCCGACCGAACCATTCAGCAATATGTGGATGAGATTTGGCATCTGGATAAAGTTTCTGTAGAATTATAAGAACAATAAAAAATGCTATGCGAAGTACTCGAATTCGCATAGCATTTTTTTAAGTCATTTTTTACGATTGATCAGGCTCCGACTCTAAAACAGGAGCTAGACCATAAGAATAGCGCAAGAAATTTAAAAATCGATTTTTATCTCCACTGGCTGGCATTCCGATATAATATTCATTGGCCTGTAATTGCATATCAGAATAAAATTGGGAACTGGTAAAGTCAATTCCAACTGGAATTTGTGTTCCATCTATATCTGTCATATAATAGAACTTGTCTTGAAACATTTCATATAAATCTGGAGGAAGAATTTCGGTTAAATCGTAGCAATATCGACTCTCTCCCAATTTGTCATTAAATGCGTAAAAAACTTCCTTGTCCCCTCCAAGTACATCCAACGTTCCGGCGCCAATTTCTGCCATTAACTTTTGATAGACAGTTTGATTCTGTCCGCCTGTATCTGCGGCAGAGTAAAATAATCCAGTCTCTAATACAACATTGGTTTTATCTGGATCTTCTCCTAAATAGCTAGAATATTGTTCTTCAAAGAGATCATCTACATTTTCTAAATTGGTGGAATTATTAACAAAATTAGCGTAAACTAAAACTGGTTTTGTGTTTTCGTATATGGCCATAGACATGGAAATTCCACAGACAATTACAAGAACGATGATTAATACTGGAATCTTATAATACATCCAGAAATATTGCAGCCCTCCTTTTAAGCCCAATGATTTCATCTTGGCAACTTCCGATTTGAAAGTTTGCTTTTCTGTTTTCACAGGATGATAATCATCACTGATACGGGACGGTGCTTTTTCATTCATTTTCAACATAATAACAAGCTCCTTTTCATTCATTCATTAATTTATAGTGTAACATAAAATGATAAGAAGAGATAAGAAAATAATGTGAATTTTGTAAAAAAACTATTAAATTCCTAGATAAAAGGCAAATGGGTTGCATTTTGCAAAAGAATCGTATATAATAAATCAAGAAATAATAGGAGGAATGGTTAAGGTAGCAATGAGCGAATTATTTAATATGGACAATCCGTTTTGGCGGTTTATGGGTAAAATTGCAGATGTGATTATTTTAAATTTGCTGTGGATAATTTGTTGTATTCCAATTATAACGATTGGACCAGCGACAACAGCAACTTATTATGTAGCACTTCGTTTGGCAGATGATCAGGATGGTTATATATTTAAAAATTTCTTTAAGTCTTTTAAACAAAATTTTCGCCAGGGAGTCATTATCGGTGTTATTATGACAGTGATCGGAGCATTTTTTGCTTATGATCTTTATTTATACCGTCAATTATCGGGGGGAATGATAAAGTATCTTTCTATGATTATGTTAGGTATTATGATACTTTATTTGTTTGCACTTACATATGTTTTTCCGATACTGGCTAAGTTTGTTAATTCAGTAAAACGTACCATTATTAATGCTTTTTATATGTCGATTCGTCATATTGTGGCAACGATCGTTATGATTGTGATTGCTGTTGTTGTTATAGCGGTAACAATTTTTATATTTCCTCCGTTAATTATATTGGGATTTGGTCTGATTGCATTTTTACAGTCTTATTTTTTAAAACGAATATTTAATTTTTATATTGAGAAAGAAGAAGAGGTAGAAGATGAAAATGAGAATTTGTTTATGACAAATGCGGAAAAACGTGCAGAAGAAGCAAAAGAATTGGAAGAAACTACTGCTCAAGATATGGAAAAAGAGAACGATTAAAAAGAAAACTATTTTTTGTAAAGATCTAATTTGTTTTTAATGTAAAAAGACTGCTCAGAAAAAATAAAAATTCTGGACAGTCTTTTTGTGTCATTTAATTTGGTAAAAATTCACGGAGTTTTTGGGTTTCTGTTGGAAGATCTCCACGATAAATAACATCCAAAAGAGCAGAGAGCTGACAAAGAGCTTCTTGAAGCTGCTGAACGGAGATTAGCCCTTGTGTTAAAGCATCGGAAAGTTCCTCTAAATCAACGACTTTTACAAATCCATCTGGGTAAATAATTACGTCCGCAAGAAGGTCTGTAAAATGATACGTATTTGTTTCTGGGTTATAATCAGAAGAGATAATGTCACAGTACCAGTATAAGAGCTGGTTTTCATGGCTATAAAAACAGCTGATCTTATAGCCCTTATTTAAATAATAACAGGAAAAACCATGAGAAAGTATTTTGCGTGGTTTTAAGGCGTGCCATTTGGTGATAATAATATTATCATCTTGATAAAGTAAAATGTCATTTTCTAATCGCACGGATTCTTTTGGAATGAGTCGATCACGGTAAAGAATAGGCGGCTGCATTTTGTTCACGTCCTTTCAGCTTTTCTCATTATTATAGCAGGATTACTAGTATTAGTAAATAAAAATCAATAAAATTAAATAAATTATGGACTTTTTTGTGGAAATTGCTTATAATAAAATGGATTCAAGAAAGGAACCATGTTCCTATCGTGATGTTACTTTTGGAAAAGGTATAAAAATTTTATGAAGAAGGTTAAAAAGATGAATCCATCGAAAAATACAATCCATAATAATAATAGAAAATCCAATGATATCGCTCGTTCGCTTGCTTTAGTTACGCAGCTTGGAATCAGTATGCTTGTGCCAATTTTCTTATGTATAGGAATCGGCATTTGGATTGATCAGACTTTTGAAACAAATCTGTTAGTATTGTTTTTAATTCTAGGATTTTTAACAGGAGGTCGCAATGTCTGGATGTTGGCAAAGCAGGAGGCAGAAAGGCAATCGAGTCATGTCAAAAAACGAAATCAGTATGATTTAAGGAAAGGAGGGAAAGAGGATGAGCGAAGTGAATAAAAAGGAAGATACTGTAAGAGAAACGGTCAAACGGGTGGTAGTTGTAATTGCGATTTTATTTCTTATAGAAATGTTTGTTACTGTTTTTTTCCTTGAAGGCGGACTTGGGGGATGGAACAGAGAAAAAATTACCATTTTGCTTGGCCTACTTGCTGGTTCTGTTATGGGGGCGGGAATGTTTCTTCATATCAAAAAGACTTTGGAAGAATCATTTGCTTTTGGAGAAAAATCGGCTCCAACCCATATGAAAAAAACCTATGTATTTCGTATATCAATTGTAGGGATTTTGATGATATTGGCAGCATGGTCAGGATGGTTTAATATTTTGGCGCTGCTTTTGGGTATTATGAACTTAAAAATTGCAGTTTATTTACAGCCGATTTTGAATAAAATCTTTCGTTAGATTTAGAAAGGAGGATACGAAATGACCAATATGCTGGTAGCAGAGGCCGATTTTATGATCAAAGGTTTATTAAAGTTCCATTTGTTTGGTCAAGAACTTTGGATCACAACGACTCATGTGGCATTGCTGATTGTAATGATCCTGCTGATTCTTTTTGGAATTATTGCAAATAGAAGTATTCGACATGCCAAAGAAGTACCTGGGACATTTCAAAACATGGTTGAGATGATGGTAGAAAAGTTGGATCATATGGTTGGTACAAGTATGGGAAAAAATGCAAGCCGTTTCCGCAACTATATTGCGACAATTTTTTGCTTTATTTTTATCAGCAATATCAGCGGTTTGATAGGACTCCGTTCTCCAACGGCGGATTATGGAGTTACATTGCTGCTTGGTTTAGTTACGTTTGTACTGATTCATTATAATGGAATTAAGAAGAATAAAGTTGGCCATTTTACAGCATTATTTCAACCATTTCCAATTTTATTCCCAATTAATTTTATTGGTGAAGTCGCCACCCCACTTTCATTGTCTCTGCGTTTATTTGGTAATGTAATGTCGGGAACCGTTATGCTTGGACTTTGGTATGGCATGATGCCGTTATTGTTTAAGCTGGGAATTCCATCTGCATTACATGCTTATTTTGATTTATTTTCAGGAGCAATACAGACATATGTATTCTGTATGCTAACAATGGTATATGTAAATGATAAAATTGAGTAATTCCGATTAAGCTGAGAGGATGAAAGAAATTATTACAAATTAATATTTATTTTAGGAGGAATTTTATATGTTTACTGGTGAAGATTTAATTTTAGCATGTTCCGCAATTGGTGCAGGTTTAGCTCTTATCGCAGGTATTGGTCCTGGTATTGGACAGGGTATTGCAGCAGGTCATGCAGCAGCAGCAGTTGGACGTAATCCAGGTGCGAAAGCAGATATTACATCTACAATGCTTTTAGGTCAGGCAGTTGCAGAAACAACTGGTTTGTATGGTTTAGCAATTGGTATTATTTTATTATTTGTTAAGCCTCTGACATGATGATTGAAACTACTATGTAACTATAATGATTCTCTGTTACAATGGGATCATTAGGAATCATTTCATTTAAGGAGGCAGAAAAGGATGAACCAAGCATTTTATTTGCTTGCCGCAACAGAGCCAGAAACTTATGAGCGACTTTTTGGTTTAGATCCTCAGCTGATTTTTGATTCATTAATAACTGGACTTTCTGTATTTATTTTATTCTTTGTTCTGTCCTATTTGTTGTTTAATCCAGCACGTGATATGCTGAAAAAACGCCAGGATAAGATTCAGAACGATTTAGATACGGCTCTTTCTGAGAAAGAAGCAGCGATTGCGATGAAAAGAGAGTATGAGAGTAGACTAAATGAGATTAACAAAGAGGCAGAAGCTATTTTAACAGATTCTCGCAGAACAGCTAAGAAAACGGAAGCCAAAATTATTGCTGAAGCAAAAGAAGAGGCAGTACGGATTCGACAGAGAGCTCAGAAAGAAATTGAGTTGGAAAAGAAGCGTGCATTAGAAGATATGAAACAGGAGATGATTGCAATTTCTGCTATGATGGCTGCCAAGGTTGTGGGAAGTAAAATGGATACAACCGTTCAGGATGCTCTGGTAGAAGAGACATTGAAAGAGATAGGTGATAAGACATGGCAAAGTTGATTGCAAAGACTTATGGAGATGCCTTATTTGAAGTAGGAATGGAAAAAGATATCGTAGATTCCTTAAGAGAAGAAGTAAAAGCTGTTTCAGATCTATTGGATCAAAACAAAGAATTAAATCAGCTGCTTTCCCATCCTCAGATTATGTTGGAAGAAAAACAATCCATTGTAAAAAATATTTTTAAAAACAGAATTTCAGATGAATTATATGGGTTTTTACAAATCATTATCCAAAAAGGACGTCAAGCAAATATGAAAGAGATATTTGCCTGGTTTGAGGATCGAGTAAAGCAATATCATCATATTGGAGTTGTTTTTGTTACAACCCCAGTGGAACTTAAAAAAATACAAAAAACTGCAATTGAGAAAAAAATTTTAGCTACAACCGAATATGAGAGTTTAGAAATGAACTATCAATTAGATCCATCGTTAATTGGAGGTATGGTAATTCGGATTGGAGATCGGGTTGTAGATGGCAGTATTAAAACGAAATTAGATAAACTTTCCAGAGAATTGGGAAAGATTCAGCTGACATAGGTTAGCATATTTAGAAGAAAGGTGGATTCGCTCCATGAATTTGAGACCTGAAGAAATCAGTTCCGTAATCAAGGAACAAATCAAGAGATATGCATCAAAACTGGAAATCTCCGATGTAGGCACAGTCATTCAGGTAGCTGATGGGATTGCTCGTATTCACGGTTTAGAAAAGGCAATGCAGGGGGAACTTTTGGAATTCCCAGGTGAAGTATTTGGTATGGTGCTCAATCTGGAAGAAGATAATGTGGGCGCCGTACTGCTGAGTGATAAGAGAAACATTAGTGAAGGTGATATCGTTAAGACTACAGGGCGTGTTGTAGAAGTTCCAGTTGGCGATGCATTGATTGGACGTGTAGTTAATCCACTTGGGCAGCCAATTGACGGAAAAGGGCCGATTCATACGGATAAATTCCGCCGTGTAGAGCGTGTAGCAAGTGGTGTTATTTCTAGAAAATCTGTAGATACGCCTCTTCAGACAGGAATTAAAGCGATTGATGCAATGGTTCCAATTGGAAGAGGACAGCGTGAGTTAATTATTGGTGATCGTCAAACAGGAAAAACGGCGATTGCAATTGATACAATTATTAATCAAAAAGGGCAAGGCGTAAAATGTATTTATGTTGCAATTGGGCAAAAGTCTTCCACAGTTGCAACAATTGTAAAAACTTTAGAAGAAAGCGGCGCAATGGATTATACAACAGTCGTTGCTTCCACGGCAAGTGAAATGGCTCCATTGCAGTATATTGCTCCGTATGCTGGATGTGCGATGGGAGAGGAATGGATGGAAAATGGCGAAGATGTTTTAGTTGTCTACGATGATTTATCCAAACATGCGGCTGCCTATCGTACCCTGTCTCTTTTGTTAAAGAGACCGCCAGGACGTGAGGCATATCCAGGCGATGTATTCTATTTACATTCCCGTCTTTTAGAGCGTGCAGCTCGACTGGCTGATGAATTGGGAGGCGGTTCTCTGACGGCTCTTCCAATTATTGAAACACAGGCAGGAGATGTTTCTGCCTATATTCCAACCAATGTTATTTCAATTACCGATGGTCAGATTTATCTGGAAACTGAAATGTTCAATGCTGGCTTCCGTCCAGCAATTAATGCAGGCCTTTCAGTATCTCGTGTTGGTGGTGCAGCTCAAATTAAAGCAATTAAGAAGATTGCTGCTCCAATCCGTGTAGAATTAGCGCAGTATCGAGAGTTGGCCTCCTTCGCTCAGTTTGGTTCTGAGCTGGATGCGGATACAAAAGAAAAACTGGCACAGGGAGAACGTATTCGTGAAATGTTAAAACAGCCACAGTATCAGCCAATGCCAGTGGAGTACCAGGCAATTATTATTTATGCTGCGACGAAAAAGTATTTATTGGATATTCCAGTGGAAGAGGTACTAATATTCCAAGAAAAATTATTTGAGTTTATTAAGACGAGGTACCCACAGATTCCAGAGAGTATTCGGACGATGAAGGAGATTACAGAGGAAACAGAGGCATTACTGGTAAAAGCAATTGAAGAATGCAAGACAGGCAAGATTGATCCAAGGAAACCTGTTTTAAACAGTGAATCGCAGAAAAAGGAAACAGAGGTAAAATCGGAACCAAAATCCCCAGAAAAGCCGATGGAACAGAACGTTGTTGAGAAAAAGCCAATAGAAGCTAATATTCAGGCAAAATCAACGGAGAAAAAGACTGCTGAAAAGAAGGCAGAAGCAAAGCCAACAGTGAAAAAAACAACGACAAAGAAAACGGATACAAAGTCAGCAGTGAAAAAGCCAGCTGCAAAGAAAACAACGGAAAAAAAGACCGATACAAAACCAGCAGAAAAGAAAACGACAGCTAGAAAAACAAGTGCAAAAAAGCCAGGCAGCAATAAGAGTCCAAAATAGAATCAGTCTGATGGAGGAGGTAATAGTATGGCGTCAATGAGGGATATTAAGAGAAGAAAATCCAGCATTACGAGTACACAGCAGATTACAAAGGCTATGAAGCTGGTTTCTACAGTAAAGCTGCAAAAGGCAAGAAGTAAAGCGGAATATTCTAAGCCGTATTCTAATTTTATGTATGAGACGGTACGTTCTATTTTAACAAAGTCTACAAACATTGATCATAAGTATCTTCATCCTGGAAATTCTGGTAAGAAGGCAGTTATTATGATTACATCAAATCGTGGACTGGCAGGTGGATATAATTCGAATATCACGAAATTAATTATGGGAAGCGGTATTCCAAAAGAAGAGATGATTATTTATCCAATTGGAAGAAAAGGCCGTGATACAATGACACGAAAAGGATATCAGATGGCTACGGATTATTCAGAGGTTATCAATGATCCGCTTTATAAAGATGCGATTGATATTAGCGAGGAGTTACTGCATGGATTTGAAAAAGGCGAGATCAGTGAAATTTATCTCGCATATACTTCTTTTAAAAATACAGTGAGTCAGATTCCTAAAATGGAACAATTGCTTCCAGTAGCGATGGATGAGACGGCTGTTTCAAAGGAAGACCAGATAATTCCAATGAATTATGAACCAAATGAAGAAGAAGTATTGGATATGGTTATTCCAAAATATATGACAAGTTTGATTTATGGTGCCTTGTTGGAATGTGTTGCAAGTGAAAATGGGGCTCGTATGACCGCCATGGATGCTGCAACAAGCAATGCAGAAGAAATGATTGATACATTATCATTGGAATATAACCGAGCAAGACAAGGTTCTATTACGCAAGAATTAACAGAAATTATAGCTGGTGCCGAGGCGATCAGCTAGATAAGGAGTGAAACAAGTAAATGGAGAATATCGGAAAAATCACTCAGATTATCGGTGCAGTTTTGGATATTAAATTTCCAGAGGGAAAGTTGCCAGAACTGAATGAAGCAATTAAGATTGCGACAAATGAGGGCGGCAGTTTGACTGTGGAAGTTGCTCAGCATTTGGGAGATGATGTGGTACGCTGTATCGCGATGGGTTCAACCGATGGACTTGTACGTGGAATGGAGGCGGCTGCAACTGGCGCTCCAATTACAGTGCCAGTTGGAGAACAGACGTTAGGAAGAATTTTTAATGTGTTAGGAGAAGTAATTGATAATAAACCAGCTCCAACAAATGTAGAATACCTTCCAATTCATAGAAAACCACCTGCATTTGAAGATCAATCAACTTCTACAGAAATTCTGGAAACGGGAATTAAAGTAGTAGACTTACTCTGCCCGTATCAAAAGGGTGGAAAGATTGGGTTGTTCGGCGGTGCTGGAGTTGGAAAAACGGTGTTGATTCAAGAATTGATCCGTAATATTGCAACGGAGCATGGCGGTTACTCTGTATTTACTGGCGTTGGAGAGCGTACAAGGGAAGGAAACGATCTTTACCATGAGATGACTGAATCAGGAGTTATTAATAAAACAACGATGGTGTTTGGGCAGATGAACGAACCGCCAGGAGCTAGAATGAGAGTTGGATTAACAGGATTGACGATGGCAGAATATTTCCGTGATCAGGGCGGAAAGGATGTCTTATTATTTATCGACAATATCTTCCGTTTTACCCAAGCTGGTTCTGAAGTATCTGCGCTTTTGGGACGTATGCCGTCTGCGGTAGGATATCAGCCAACCTTACAAACAGAAATGGGAGCACTTCAGGAACGTATTACGTCTACGAAAAATGGTTCCATTACATCAGTACAAGCAGTTTATGTGCCAGCCGATGACTTAACTGATCCGGCTCCAGCAACGACATTTGCACATTTGGATGCGACAACGGTATTATCACGTTCCATTGTAGAACTTGGAATTTATCCAGCTGTAGATCCATTGGAGTCTACCTCTCGTATTTTAGACCCACGTATTGTTGGAGAAGAACATTATGCGGTAGCTCGTGGCGTGCAGGAAATTTTACAGCGTTATAAGGAATTACAAGATATTATTGCAATTCTGGGTATGGATGAGCTTTCGGAAGAGGATAAGCAGGTTGTAGCACGTGCAAGAAAGGTGCAGCGATTTTTATCCCAACCATTCTTCGTAGCAGGACAGTTTACTGGGCTGGAAGGAAGATATGTACCACTTTCTGAGACGATTCAGGGATTTAAAGAAATTATTGAAGGAAAACATGATGATATTCCAGAAAGTTATTTCCTCAATGCAGGTAATATTGACGATGTATTAGCCCGAGTAAAATAAGGAGGACAATGTGGCAGAAAAATTCCATTTAAAGGTAATAACACCAGAACGTGTCTTTTATGAGGGAGAAACTTCTTTTGTGGAAATGAATACAACGGAAGGAGAAGTTGGTATTTATAAAAATCATATTCCAACGACGATGCTATTGGCACCAGGTGTTCTTCTTATCCATGAAGATGACGGGGTAAAGGAAGCGGCACTTCATTCTGGATTTGTGGAAGTGCTTCAGGATCAAGTATCGGTATTGGCGGAAATTGCAGAATGGCCAGATGAAATTGATCTTAATCGTGCTAACGAAGCAAAAATTCGTGCAGAACGACAATTAAAAAGTGGAGAACAAACGGCAAACATTATGAAAGCCGAAATTGCATTAAAAAGAGCATTGACACGTCTGGAAGTAGGAGGGCATAAATAAAATAAAAGGAGTTGTTAGAGAATCTCAATTTTTGAGCTTTGAAAGCGAAAAAAGAGAGAATCTCGACAGCCCCTTTTTGTTATGCATATAAATAGTATTTACGTTCCATAAGTATAATTTCAATTTAATTATATAATGCAGGTGAAGAAATTGCGACGAAAATTTCTTCTTAGTTTGGCTATAGCATACAGGAAAAATGATAATTATGAGTCCTTTTGTCGGCATTTATTATAAAAACTTGCCGTGATGGCAAGTTTTTCCATAGAAAAAGTAATATAATAGAAATCACTACGAATGATCTATGATGAAGTTAATCAAAAGGAGGAATGAAAATATGAATGGATGGATTAGAAAAAACCATGGAAAACGAATTGCAGCAGCTACATTAGCAATGGCAATGGTAATGTCAAACGTGGCATTTGCAGAAGCACCACAGACAGAACAGGGAACCATTCAAGAAGCTCATCAGAAAATTTATAGCCAAAGTCTGGAAGTAAATATAAAAAATCCAGATACAGGTGTTACGTTACAAGAGTTTCTAGAATCATATGGAATTATTGCAAAAGATGGAAAAGCCATCAGTAATGTGGATGTTCAAGATTTTGATGAAAACAGATTGATTGATTACAAAGACACAAGATATGCAGCAGTTGCATATGATGCAATCATTGATTGTTGGACAGAGCTAACAAATAATTACAATGCTCAATCCAAAATTAATGTGGAAAATTATTTAGCTAGTCTAAAATGGGTAAATGAAAAGAAGTCATTGGAAGAGCTGTATAATGAAGCAAATGCATATCGGGTAACGGCACGTACGCTTATTAAAGAGACATTCCAGAATGTGGAAAAAGTGAATGATGGTACAGCTACAAGAATTCAAGCTGAGAACTTCTTAACTGCCTATGATAAATTGACAGAGAAGAAGAGTGCATTAAGTGAAATTGGAGCTAAAATCGTAGATAAAGAATTTGATGAGTATGCTCCATCCTTCTTATCAGGAAGATATCTGAAGGGAGAAAAGGCAAACGCAGATACAGTGGTTAATTACCAGAGAGATACGTTCATTTTAGATTATTTAAATTTTGTTCCAGAAAACACAGAGGTTAAAAATCCAGAAATTGTTGTAATACCAGAACAGGTTGATATGTATAACAAAGACGATATTATAGCAAGTGAAAAAGCATGGAATGATTTGTATTCGCATGAACAAAAAGCAATTAACGATTTATTGAGAGAAAATCAAATTGCGTTCCATAACCGCTATGAAAGTTATACATATCAAGATATCTTAAATACTGCAAAAGGATTTGAAAATACAGTACAGAGTTTTATTGATACGTATTTATCTTCAAAACCAGGAAAGACCTATTCCAATGTAACATTGGATAATGCAATTCAAATTGCAAAAGGTCAAGCTGCATGGGAACAATTAACAGCGGATCAAAAAGAAGCATTGGATAAGAAAATTCATGATTTTATGGCAGATCCATATAATCGTACCGAATGGCCAGATGCAACTGATAGTTATATTTGGGAGCATGTATATCATGATGCAGTGATTTACAAAGATGCAAAAGAATTTTTGGATTCTTTGCCAGAAGATATTACATTCTATAACTACCAAGAATACATTGATGCAAAAGACGAATTTGATGCCTTGACAAAGGAAAAAACTTATAATGAACATAGAGGAATCTTAGGAGAAGCAAAACAGAAGAATGCTCAAGAAATCGTTAATGATACGATTCAAAGAGATGGTAAGTTCATTTTGGGTGAAGGCACTAGCATTACTGGCTATATCGTAAATAACACAAAAGATGGGTTATATAAACATGCACAAGAATGCAAGACAGCAATGGATTTCTTAAATACTTATATGACTCAAAAAGGTGTTATTGTAGAAGATACAACGCCAGCAACAGTGGATACAGTAGAAAAAGCATTTAATCAATATTATAAAGATGCAAAGAAGAATAAAAAATATTTTGATGACCGTGTAAATGCAAAAATTGATCGTTGGCTGACAGATAATAGAGGTAAGACATTTGAAGAGTTTGTAAATGTAATTACAAATGATTTATTTACAAACGAGACTAAAAAAGATTATATTGTAAAAGGCGATCCAGGAGAAAAATATAATATTGAGTTAAATCAATTCGCAAAATATATTACCGATGATTCTGGAAAATTCTATTCAATTGATGCAATGACTTCTGAACAGGCAAAGGATGTTGTAGCTGGTAAAGAAGCATGGAATACTTGGAAATATGAGTGGACACATGAAGATATGAATACATGGCTTCCATATGCCTATGCATATCAGTACAATATGGATATTGTACATGATCATGAGTGGAGACTGAAAGTTCCGGCATCTTACATTGATTATTTGACAAAGGCAGAATTAATCCTTGGACAAGATGCTTCAGATCAGTCAGTTGTAGAAGCGTTTGTTGAAAAATATATGCCTGATACAGTAACGTTAGACAATGCAGCAACTGTAGTAAGCGGAGAAGCAGAATATAATAAGTTAACAGACAACCAAAAGAAGCTAGTAGGGGATTATGCATCTAAGTTAAAAGAAGCAAAAGCTCTTTTAGCAGATAAAGAAGCAGCAGATGAATTTGTTAAGAAATATATGCCTGATACGGTAACAGTAGACAATGCAGCGACTGTAGTAAGTGGGGAAGCAGCATATAATAAGTTAACAACTAGTCAAAAGGAATTAGTAGGAGATTATGCTGCGAAATTAGATCAAGCCAAGAAGATCGTAGCAGACAAAGCAGAGGCAGATGCATTTGTTGAGAAGTATCCATTTGTAACAGTAACAGATGCCAATGCAGCAAAGGTTGCAGCTTATAAAGATGCATGGAATGCGTTGTCAGCAGATGCAAAGAAGTATATTGACAAAGATTATGAAGCATTGATTGCTGAAGCAGAACAATTGTTAGTTCGCCCTGTATTAACCTATCAAACTCATGTACAAAATATTGGATGGCAAGATTATGTTCCTGAAGGTGCATTGTCTGGAACGACGGGCAGATCTCTGCGTCTGGAAGGTATTAAGATTAATCTTACGGGAGTAGATGGCGGAGTTACGTATCAGACTCATGTACAAAATGAAGGATGGCAAGAGTGGGTAAATACAAATGAGATGTCTGGAACAAAGGGAAAGAGTTTACGTTTAGAAGGTATTAGAATTAAACTGACTGGTGAAATTGCTAATAGATATAGCATTGAATACCGTACTCATGTACAAAACAAAGGCTGGCAAGATTGGGAAAGAGATGGAGGAATGTCTGGAACAACAGGACAGAGCTTACGTTTGGAAGGTATCCGTATTCGTCTGGTTAAAAAATAATTAAGTATAATATACTTCCTTAAAATGTAACAGAAAGTGTTCCTAATTTTCTAGGAGCACTTTCTGTATTAATGGAGAAATAGATAAAAGTTTTGTAATTGTATAATCAATAGAAACTATAGATTAAAAATAATATAAGATTTTTTGCCGAAAAAACACAATTTCGCCGAATTTATCATGAAAGAAATAAAGCAAATGAATACTGGATGCTTCAAGAGGAGGAAAGAAAAAACGAATGCAGTATAATTTTATTCCTTTGTATAATAAAATGATCGATGAAATTTTAAATATTACAAAAGAAGAAGAAATTTTGAGTTATATATTAAAGTTTTGTTCTGACCTTTACAATATACCAAAGTTAAAATTGAAAGATGGGATAACACCAGCTTATATATTAACAAAACAGTTGGTAAAAGCGGTAGTGAAACTAGATACGACAAATGAAGATAAAAAAATGAACCAGCGTTCGATTGCCATCAAAAGTGGAGAAAGCGAATCCTATGTATCAAAACTTTTTAATTTACACCAATACATAGGGAACAAAAGGCAGAGTGATGATCTTACGATTCCTGAAAAAAAATATAGAATCGCCAGAATTTGTATGGCAATGCGGTTAGATTTTTGGGAGAGTCAGGAAATCTTAATAGCGGGTGGATATGTACTAAATCCAATGGATCCTGTCGATACTGCTTTTATTTTTGCACTTAACTGTGGGTATGATTATTTTCAGTTAGAAAAATTAATCGATGAATTAGTAGAAAGAGAAATTATAACAAAGCGCAGAAAAAGCTGTTGTATGCTATGTGAGTCGGAATAATATAACCTGCAAATAATCTACAGTAAAAAAATTAATGAAAGATGTAATGAATTCATGACACTGTTTTTTCATATTTATATAATTTCAAAAATAGAGTTGTTTTATTAAAAACCTTATCATATATAGTATTTGCTAAATATTGATTAAGGAAGATTTAATAGAGCAACTCTATTCTTGAGGTATATAAAAATAAATAAAATTTATCCTATATTTTTAAAGGAATTTGTTTTATAATAAAAAAATAAATACAGAGTGAAATGAGGATGAAAATGAAATATCAGCATGTGGAACATACATTTGAACCAGTTTTTGATGAAAAATCAAATGTACTAATATTAGGTTCGTTTCCTTCTATAAAATCAAGAGAAGAGCAGTTTTATTATGGTCATCCACAAAATCGCTTTTGGAAAATATTAAGTAATCTGACCAAAGAAAAATTGCCTATTACGATTGAAGAGAAAAGGGCAATGTTATTAAGAAACCATATTGCAATATGGGACGTTGTTGCAAGTTGTGATATTATAGGATCAAGTGACAGCAGCATTAAAAATGTGGAACCAGCGCCAATAAACAATATTTTAAAACAAGCCCCAATTCAAAGAATTTATGTAAATGGAGGAACGGCTTATAAGCTTTATAAAAAATATTGTGAAAAAGAGACGAAAAGGGAAGCGATTAAACTCCCATCTTCCAGCCCAGCGAATGCAGCATGGTCATTGGAACGTTTAACGGACTATTGGGGAAAAGAATTGCTCTTATAAAACAAAATTCTTTCGAATAAGGTTTCAATTTTTGTTAATAATCCAAATAGATCAAAAATCAGTTGTGATTGAAAGGTTGGGTGCAAATTATGAGACAGAAAATTATCTATTTTGCATGTGCTGTTTGGATTGTAATGCTGGCAGATTTTATTGTGGAAGAAGTTAGAGAAAAAGAGGCGATTGTAGTACAGGCAATGGAATCACAAACGTTTTCTGATGTGGAGACAACAATTGAGTTGTCTGGAAGATATCCGAGAAAATTGCAGACAGGAGAAATAGAGCGTATTTTTATAAATATGGCAAAGCAACTAGGCATAACCGAGAATTATCAGATAAAAACAGAGAAAAAGTCCAATGGAACGGTTACGATATTTGAAAAAGATGGAAAAAATGGTGCAGCAACGTTTCGCTATATTGCCTTGGAGGAAACGGTTCATCCAGAATACTATATGGTGCTGAATATGAAACTCTATCATAATATTGACTGTGCGTTGGAGTATAAGCAGAGAATCCAGCTAATTGGTCAGCAATATGGAATTGAAGGTACGGTATGTATGGAATTGGAGGGAATCTATCCAGTTCAATTGTCTATGGAAGAAAAAAAGAAGGCAGAAGGCAAAATTTTTGAACAGCTTGGAGCAGAATTTGTTTCGGGCTCCCGAGAAGAAGCGTTATATACCGTATATGGATATACGGATGCGGTGAAACAATATTTTACGATTGAGGATAAAAAGACAAATATTAATCTGGCTTTTACTGAAAATGATAGTATGCAAACGGTATGGCATTTAGGAATTCCCGTATTGTGGGAAGAGTATTAGGTTTTGGGAAAATAGGTGGAATTGTGGAACATAATGGGAAAGCTCTCATATTTTATAATGAGTGAAAAGAAAAGGAATAGTCAAATGGAAAGACCTTTTTATAGACCACGTATTTTGTATGCTCCATATCCATTTCATATGATGCAGGAAGAGTATTCCCAGTCTCCCTCTTATATGTCGTGGCCAATGATGCAGTATCCTCCAACGGTTGTAGATGAAGATAGTGAAATAGAATTCTGGAAGGAAATGTATCCAGATAAAATGAAAAAGATTCAAAATTATGTGGAAGAGACATGTGATAAACTAGATTATGATGGAAGTGCAATGTACGATGAATGCCCAGATAAGGTTACATTATATCGTATTAGTACAATGATCTATGACATGTTGATGGACGATGAAGAATTTCAGATGGAAATAGGGGAAGATGAGATGGAACCAGAAATGGATGATGAGATGGAAGAATCCCTTGAGTCAAGCCAGTTGAAGGGAAAACGTCCTCCAAAGCCACGTCCGCCCAAAAAGCCGCATAATCCTTGGTTGAAAGATATTATTGATGTATTGTTATTTGAAGAGATGCATCGTCGTCGTTGGGGAAGAAAGAACTATAGAGGTCGTAATTGGTAAAGAATTAAAATTTCGACACTTTTATAGTAAACTTAGTCATATGGGATGAATTATAACATTCTGTATGACTAAGTTTTTTTATTCATAGGAGATACTTTTTTAAATTAGAGTATTAAAGTAACGATTTTATGAGATAAAAAATCCATTCATGAATATTTTTTAAAATTTAAAGAAAGCTATTGAGGTTTTGAGTATTTCCATTTAGAATAGAAATGCAGGAAGTAATTCTGTAAATACTCAATATGAGAGGGATGCTATCGTGAAGAAGCAAGTAGGAAAAATTATTATTGTAGCGATTTTAGGAATCTTAGTATTAGAACTAGGACTCTATGTTTTCTTCCATAAAAAGTCTAGTACACAATCATTTGAAGAAATGGAACAAGCAAGTTTTCCAGTTGTGCGTGTAGAGGGATCGGGAGGAAGTTATAGTGATCTGTATGGTTTTACAGATGAAATGGAAACTAGTTCCATTCGTAACACAATTACGCCATTGAATGAAGAAAGAGAGTTGATGCTGAGCGTATATACGTATGGTCATACAATTGATGAAGTAGGATATCAAATTCGTAGTTTGGATGGAGAACATTTAATTGATGATGTAAAATTAGAAACTGCTAAAACTGGAGAAACTATTAGTATTCCACTAAAATTGACAAATTTATTAGAAGAAAATACAGAGTATACATTAATCATATCACTGAATGCAGAACAAGAAACATTGCGTTATTTTAACCGAATTATTTATGGAAAAGATATGCACGTAAGAGATATGTTAGATTATGTCTTGAACTTTTCAGAATCCACATTTGATAAAAAAGCGGCAGAAGATACCGTTGTAAATGTCGTTCAGATCGATGGAAGCATGGGAGAAGACGATTTTTCTTACATTAATATTCATTCTAAATTTAATATGTTTACCTGGGGAAGTTTAGCGCCAGTTCGGACGGAAGACCCTGAGATTTCTATTATGGATATTTCAGATTCTCAAATGGCAGTTACTTTAAATTATCCAATAGAAGTAACGATAAATGACCAGACTACTACTTATGATGTGGAGGAATCATTTCGTGTAAGCTATCGAAGTGGTAAAATTTATTTGCCAGGTTATGAACGTTATGTAAAACAAAGGGTGAAGTTCCAGAATGATGCGGTGTCTAACAATGCAATTTCACTTGGAATTGGAGATGGAAATTGTTCTATCATAAGTAGTGAAAAAGGAGAAATTACAGCAATTGTGTATGATGGACAACTCTGGAGTTACGAATATGAGACGGGAGTCCTATCTTGTATTCTGGCTTATGAGGATAATGGAATTGCGAACCAGAGAAGAGAAAACCATTCGGAAATTCAAGTTATTGATGTGAAAACTGATGGAACGATTGACTTTGTAACATATGGGTACCGTGACCGTGGAAGAGATGAAGGAACAGTCGGGATTTATGCGTATCGTTATCATCCAAAAACTGACGACACAGAGGCTTATATTGAAGAAATGTTCAATATTCCTGTGAATGTTTCGGAGGATATTCTAAAAAGTGAGTTTGGCGATTTGATTTATTTAAATGAAAATGATGTATTTTATTTTCAGTATGGAAGAGGATTGTATAGTTATAGTATGGCGGATAATCAACTAACCAATATTGTAACGTTGGATACACCAGATGCCATCTTTATTAGTGCAGATGGAAATACAATTGCCTGGGAAGAGCAGGGAGAAGAGGCTTATAATACAAAAATCAATTTATTAAATACAGCAACGGGAGAAGTCACTGCAAAAGAGGCAGAAGATGGAACTTATTTCCAAGTACAGGGCTTTATTCAGAAAGATTTAGTTTATGGAATAGGAAGGATTGAAGATATTAAAGAGGAGTCTGGAGTTGTTTCATCCATGCCGATGTATGCAGTAGAAGTATTAAGCCCTCAAGATCAGCAAGTGCTGAATCATTATGAAAAGGAAAATATTTTCATTGTTGGGGTAACAGTAGAAGAGAATCGAATTGTGTTTGAACGCATTTCTTATAATGAAGATGGAAGTATCGCAGAACAGCCGCAAGATTATTTGCTTCTTGGAGAGGGAACGGAAAAGACAGAGTATGTAACATTAACGAGTTCCACTTCAGATGTAAAGAAAAAAGAATATGCATTAAAAATGAAAACTCCTGATAAAACAATTAATCTAACGGTGGATGAAACGGTACCACAATTTTTAGTAAAAAATCATTATCGTACCCTGAAACTGGAAGATAGCATTACAAGTGAAAACTGTTATTATGTTATTGGATTTGGTGGAGAGAATGAGATAAAATATTCAATGAAAGAAGCAATTGAACTGGCAAATGAAAATCAGGGAATTGTACTTTCCAGAGACCAAAAACAGCTTTGGAAATATGGTACAAGATCTGCCAAAAAGGAATTAGAGATCGAAGCAGTTGATGCTCAGGGAGAAGGAGATACGTTACAGGCAGTGATTGAAATGATTGTCAACTATGAAGAGATAGCAGAACAAACGGAGAATACTACAGAAGAACAATCTGCGGAACAACTTTCGGGAGAAGATTCTGCATTATCTCAGTTGGCAGCAGCAATTCCATATCAAGTTGTCAATTTGGCAGGATGCGATCTGGAAAATGTTTTGTACTATGTAGATTTAGGCAGTCCAGTTATTGTGATTATGGGAAATAATTCGGCTCGATTAATTACTGCCTATACGGCAACTGATATCACATTCTATGATCCATTGAATCAGCAATTTACAGAAATGCCGATAAAAACGGCAGAAACATTATTTGAAAGAACTGGAAATAGCTTTATTAGTTATGTAAAGTAAACAGACAGGATAGAAAAAGCGTCTTGATTTGGGATAGATGATAACCATTTCAAGACGCATTTTTTATTTTTTAAGTGTTTTCAGCATTCTTATGTTCGATGTATAAAAGTCCACATGTTATTTTACAGGAATATTTTTTTATGTAGTTACGATATTCTTTGAAATTAATAAAGTATCTTTTTCCCCAAGAAGAAATCTCTAACATAGGAGAGGTGTTAGATGGGAAGTAGATGCCTGTAATAGTAACGTAATGAGAATGAACATTGCGCTGACAAGGCGTATAGGAAGAATCGTTTTCGTTTTCTTGTTTATAAAAAGTAATTCCTCTTTTCCCCCAAAAACATGGAAAATTAGGACCAATTGCTAAAATAATAGGGAAGTCATTTTGCAGAGATTTTATAATCATATCCAGCATGTTTCGGTTATTCATAAAACAATGATACTTAGCATGAAGCGGAAGTTTGTACCGATGCATATATCGGTTAAAGGCAAGTTGTATTGCTGGTGCAGTTACTCCAGAATATGGAATCGTGAATGTGTAATGCCGATTAATCATTCGGATATATTGCATATAAGATTTTTGAGAAAGTATATTATCTTTCAAAAATACTGGTGCAGTTAATTCTGTTTTGCAAAACCGCTTGGTAAGGTAAAGCCATACATCGGCTAATGCAATCGTTCCACATCCAAATCGACTTAATCTAGCTTCCCTTCCAAATTTTTTGGCTTGAGAATGCCAGTTTTGATTCCCTCCATAAGAAAGCCCATTCGGTGTCGAAATTTGAATATAGTCAGGATATTTTAAATGAATTTGCTTCATAATTGAAATCACTTCTTTTCTTTTTGGTTTTCTGCTAACTCATTATAGGAGGCTGGCAAAACGATGTCAATGCTTTTGGAAAAGGATATAGAAAATTAACAGTATCGTAAGAAAACAGTAAAAATTTTGAATAGAAAAATTTAAGAATTTCCGATTGATTTTCCTAATATGCGTATCCAGTAAAGTTTTTGGCTAACAAATGCGTGGAAGCTGTATTCCGCTTAATTTAGAAAGAATTCGTTTGCCGCCGATGCTTGTACGAAGCAGTACTTTACCTGGAAGATCATCTGTGACAGTTCCAATCTGAGTGGAGTTTTCTCCTCCAGGAACCATCCTCATAGCGGATAAAATGGAATCGGTACTTTCAGGATCGCAAATTACAAGCATTCTTCCTTCACAAGCACAATAAAGGGGGTCCAAACCAAGGATATCACAGGCAGCTTCTACGCTAGAATCAATTGGAATGTTATCGGATGATAATTCAATGGAAAGTGATGTTCCCTCTATAAATTCGTTGAGTGTGGTGGCAATTCCACCTCTCGTTGGATCTCGCAAAATACGAATGGAGCCAGGAGCAGCGGCATTTTGGATTGCATCTAAGAAAAGATGGAGCGACTGGCAGTCCGATACAAGGGGACTTTCTTCCTGAAGTAAACCAGCACGTGCCATCATGATAGCTGCTCCATGACAGCCCACGCTTCCGCTTACAAGAACGGAGTCATTCGGACGAATTCCAGATTTTCCAGGTAAGCTGAGATGTTGAAAGCCTATGCCAGACGTATTAATGTAAATTCCATCTCCTTTGCCTGATTCCACTACTTTTGTATCTCCCGTTACAATTGTAACGCCAACTTTTTGAGTTTCTTTTTTAATAGAGGACACAATTTGTTTCAAATCAGAAAAGAGAAATCCCTCTTCCAAAATAAAAGAAAGGCTTAAATATTTGGGTATTCCGCCTGCCATACATAAGTCGTTTACTGTACCACATACGCAGAGCTTTCCAATATCTCCTCCAGGAAAACGCCATGGAGATACGACGAAACTGTCAGTGGAAAAGACAAGTTTGTTATTTCCATCCAAAACTGCTCCATCTCCAAGTTCAGAGAGGATGGGATTTTGAAAGGCTGGTATTAAAATCGAGTCGATGAGCTGGGAAGTTTTTAAACCACCGCTTCCATAGTCCAATGTAATTCTATCTTCCATAATAATTCCTCCAAATTTTTATATTTCGTATTGATATGCAGCAGCACATGCTCCTTCTCCCGATACCATACATGGTCCGACTGGATTTTCTGGAGAGCAGACTTTGCGAAAGAGGGGACAGTTGGTAGGAGAAAAAGTTCCCCGAATTACTTGAGCACAGCGGCAATTTGAATTTGGCTTGTCTGACGCAGGGTGGAGGGAAAACTTTTTCCATGCATCCCATAAAGCATACTCCTCTTTTATCGCATATCCGCTGTTTTCGATATGTCCAAGTCCTCTCCAATCATTTGCAATCGGATAAAAGACATCGTGGATAAGCTGCACAGCCATTGGGTTACCGTTGGAATGTACAAGGCGAGAATACTCGTTTTTTAATGCAGGTTGGTGGCTGGCAATCATATGAGTTAATTCTAAAATCGAATAAAGTAAATCTCCGGCTTCAAATCCACTGACTACACCAGGGAGATGATAATCGTTCGATAAAAAGGAAAATGCGTCGGAACCAATGACTGCAGCGACATGGCCAGGGCAGAGAAATCCATCTACGGCGAAATCAGGCGATTCAATTAGGGAACGAAGGGCTGGTTCCGTTCTTTTTAATAAAGATAGCACAGAAAAATTAGTGAGATTTTGGGCAGCAGCTTCTAAAATACAGGCAGCCGTGCCTGGAGCAGTTGTTTCAAATCCAACGCCTAGGAATACGACTTCTAATTCAGGATGGGAGGCTGCGATTTGAATTGCATCCATTGGAGAGTATACGGCTTCTACCTTACTGCCAGAAGCTTTACGGCGCAAAAGATTATCTGCCTGTCTGGAACCAGGAACTCGCAAAAGATCTCCATAACTGGCAATAAGTAAATTAGGACGTTTGGATAAATCCAGCACCATATCAATGATATTCGTTGGTGTAACACAAACAGGACATCCAGGTCCTGAAATAAGTTGAATTGATTGAGGCAGAATACTTTTGATACCGCTTCTTGCGATTGCCATAGTATGCGTGCCGCAGATTTCCATAAGTCGGATTGGGCCTGTGATCGAAGTAAGTTCTTCCATTTTTTTTAGGATGATGGAGACATCTTTTGGATGTTTAAAAAAATCATCATAGAGCATTTCGTATTTCCTCCAAAAGTTGGAAATTATCAATGGCTTCTTTTTCAGACATTTTCTGAATTGCAAATCCTGCGTGAACCATCACATAATCGCCAGGGCAGGCGTCTTTAATAAAATCCATTCGGATCGTTTGGGTTAATCCGCCTGCTTCACAAGTTGCAGATGGTCCATGGATGGATTGAATTTTCATTGGTATTGCTAAACACATAATATCCATTCCTTTCTTCGCTTCCATATAAGGAAAATTTTACTGGGGCTTCTTTTTTTGGGCAATCGCAAGTTGCCCAAAGCAAATCCCTTCATCATTTGTGGAAACTTGCCTGTGAGTATAGACAGTAAATCCACTGTTTCTTAAAAGACTCGTAATTCCAGAAAGCAGAAAACGGTTTTGAAATACTCCTCCAGAAAGTACGACAGGCAGTTTCTTCTGATTAAAAAAGAGGCATTGGTCAAGGGCCATACAGCATAGAGTTGCCATAAAACGCAGCGCAATATGGCTTGCACTGACATTTTGTTTTAAATCCTGATAAATATTTAAAATCATTGGTCGAGTATCGAAAATTCGCATTTCATGTTCCATATAAAAATGCAATGGATAAGATAGTTTTTGCAGAGGTTGAGTTAAGGAATCAGGCGTTTCCACAGGAGAGAGGGATTCGATTCGAGCAGCAGCTTCTCCTTCATAATCGGTATAGCATTTTTGAAGAATTAATGAACAAACTCCATCGAATAGACGCCCAATACTGCTTGCTTTTGGAGAGAGCGATGGGGAGAACAGCCTGCTAAGCAGATTACATTTATCAGGGTTCAGCGGTACAACGGTAAGATCGGTTACGCCTGCGTCATGGATGAGAGCGAGTGCGATGCGTCCAATTTCCTGGATTGCTTTATCTGCTCCTGGAAGCAGAATGGGACGAATGCTTCCTATCCTGGAAAAGCTTTGATAATCTCCGATTAAAAACTCTCCGCCCCAAATGGATCCATCTGTGCCCAAACCAGTTCCGTCCCAGATGATTCCAAAACAGGAAGAATGTAAAGCGTTGTCTGCCATACAAGACGCCATATGTGCCCAATGGTGTTGGACTTGTATCAATGGCAAATTCCATTCTTTAGCAGCATGCATAGCTTCTTGAGTAGAAAGATAATCGGGATGAAGATCGCATACATAGAGGGAAGGTTTTAAACAAAAGAGTTTTTGATATGTCTCCATTGTACTTTTATAATGGGAAAAAGTTTCTGCATTTTTCATATCGCCAATATGTGGACTCAAAAAAATATGAAAATCTCGTCCTAACGCAAAAGAAGCTTTTTGTTCTGCTCCCATGGCAAAGATACCATCTACATTTTGATGAAATAGGAGGGGATAGGGTGCATATCCACGACTTTTTCGGAAATAATATGCCTTTTTTTCCCATTCCATTAGGAGAGAATCATCGCATCGGTTTTGAATGACACGGTTATGAAGAAGAAAGCCATCGGCAATTTCTTTTAATTTAGTAATTGCTTCCATATTGTCGAGGATAACCGGACATTCTGAAATATTTGCACTTGTCAAAACAATGGTATCGGGACCCCCATACGTTTGATCCATAAGCAGCATATGCAATGGTGTATAAGGCAGCATGACCCCAAGGCGAGAACTAAAGCTAAGATGTGATAGCTTAGTTTTTTTCCGCTTGGATAACAGGACAATTGGATGGGCGGGACTGAGCAAAAGCTGTTCTTCTGTTTGAGTGATGTTGCAGATGCGTCGCACGACTTCCAAAGAACGGCACATAATGGCGAGTGGTTTGCTAAAACGGTGTTTTCTTTGGCGTAATCGAGTAACTGCATCTACATTATTGGCATCACAGGCAAGATGAAAACCACCAATTCCTTTGACTGCAAGAATTCCACCCATGTTTAAAAGCGTTTGGGAGGCGGAAAATGCCTCCTCTTTTGTCTTTTCATTGGATTTTGTATCGAAATAAAACACTTGGGGACCGCAAGTAGAACAACAGTCTGGCTGTGCATGATATCGGCGGTCGTGAATATCATCATATTCTCTGCTGCAATCGTCACACATTGGAAATTCTTCCATAACAGTGCGTTTCCGATCATATGGGAGCGCTTTTATAATAGTATAACGTGGACCACAGTTGGTACAGTTAATAAAAGGATAACGGTATCTGCGGTTGGAAGGGGTAAAAAGTTCCGCTGCACATTCAGGACAGATGGCAATATCAGGGGAAATCAATGTGGAACCAGCGCTAACATGACTTTCTCGAATCGTAAATTCCGTATAGCCAAAAACATGATTGATAGGAGAAATATCCAGTTTCTCTATGGAAGAAAGAGGGGGTGGTGAAACCTGCAAATCCAAAAGAAAGCGATTCAATGCCGAATTATTTCCTTCTAATATTCCTTCCAATCCACTCGATGTATTACGAATCCATCCGTAAATTTGATGAGTTTCTGCCAGACGGTGCAAAAAAGGACGGAATCCCACGCCTTGGACGATCCCTTGTATCAAAATATGAATACATCTCATAATGCTGCTCTCATAATATGTTTCGCTATAAAGTCTGCAAGATTCTGGATACCGTCCTTGGTTCGGCTGCTGACTTGAAACAATGCAGCGTTTGGATTGACAGTTTCATAATTGGACTGGACTCTCTCAAGGTTAAAATCAAAATAGGGAAGCATATCGCATTTATTTAACACAAGACAGTCTGTTTCTGTAAACATCAAAGGATATTTTTCTACTTTATCGTCTCCTTCTGGTATACTCAAAATAGTAATTCGGAGAGATTCTCCGATACGAAACTCAGCTGGGCACACTAAATTGCCGATGTTTTCCACAAAAATTACGTCCAGATCATTCAGTGGCAAATGGGGTAAAATATTTTGAATACTCATTGCTTCAATATGGCAGGCTCCATCGGTATTTAATTGAACGGTTGGAATACCGAGTGCAGCGATGCGGTCCGCATCTACCTGGCCAGCAATATCGGCTTCAATCACACCAATTCGGAATTGATCTTTTAGCGTCTCAATTAAGGATGTGATTAGACTTGTTTTTCCAGCTCCAGGACTTCCCATTATATTAATCATAAAAACGTTATTATGAACGAGCGTTTGTTTTACGTCTTGACTGACATCTTCATTCCAATCCATGATTTGATGTAGTACAGTTATTTCCATCAATCTCTACCTCCATACTTTTAATATAAAATTCTTTTCCAGACAATAGTTGCAGTCGAAGACTGTTACAGTGTGGACATGCCAGATGATGAGGGGTAATCGCACTCTCTTTGTTGCAGTCACGGCATCGAATTTTTACAGGAAGAAATTCCGCTTCAATTTTCGCACCCTCTGCAATTGTGCCTTCAGATAACATATCCAGGTATATTTGAATGCATTCAGGGACAATTCCTTTGAGCTGACCGATGGAAAGTCGAATGGTTTGAATTCTGTATGCATGTTGTTCTTCGGCTTTTTTAATACAGTAGTCTAATAGATGTTTTGTAATACTTAATTCATGCAAGACATGTCCCTCCTTGGTAAAATTCCCCAAAATTATGTAAAAAAATTGGGATACTTTTATTCTAACACATTTTTCAAGAAAGAAAATAGAAAAATCTTTTTTAAACTCTTGTGAAATTTGTGAATCAGTATTATAACATATATAAAACATCCCATGATACCTGAGGATTGCTTTGCACTAACGAATTTTACAATTATAAACCCATGCTTTTTCATGGTTGTATGAAAAAGCAGGATTGTTTGATTCTGGTATCAAAAAATACGATTTAAGAAAAAATAGGAGGAAGGACGTTATGACAATGATACCATTTTTAATTGGTATTCCAGCAATACTTGCTCTCATGTTTCCCCTGATACGCCAACAAAAGTCCAGAGCAATACTAGTCTATATAGGTGCTGGAATCATAATGTTAACGACGATGACATTTCTGGTCTGGTGGATTGGAAATGGTGCACAGACGATGATGCTTTATACGTCAACAGAAGTCTGGGATCATCTAATGATTATAGGAGATATTTTCCTAATGTGTCTGATCGTGTACTTGAGTATAAAATATAGGAGAATACTTCCGATTTTACTCTCCATATCTCAGACAGTGTTAATGCTTTATACGGAATTTACTACAGAACTTCCAGAAGCAGTACATATGACCGTGGATTGGCTGACGATACTGATGTGTATTATTATTGCATTTATCGGAGGATTTATTTGTATTTATACTGTTGGTTATATGAAGGGATATCATAACCATCATAAAGATGTGAAAGACAGACAGCCATTCTTTTTTTCCATGTTATTTTTCTTTCTTGCAGCGATGTTTGGATTGGTCGTTTCGCAGAATCTTATTTGGATGTATTTCTTCTGGGAAATTACAAGTGTAATTTCATTCCTTATGATTGGGTATACACGTACAGAAGAAGCAATCAATAATAGTTTTCGAGCATTATGGATGAATTTATTAGGCGGATTAGGATTTGCAGTTGCAATTGCCTGGATGGCAAAACAAAATGGAACGGTTCAGCTTTTGGATGTCATTCAAATAGGGGGAGCATTTCCACTATTCTGTCTTTGTTTAGCAGGTCTTACAAAATCAGCACAGCTTCCATTTTCCACATGGCTGATTGGAGCTATGGTGGCTCCAACTCCATCCAGTGCATTGCTACACAGTGCTACGATGGTAAAGGCTGGTGTTTACCTTTTAATTCGTCTCTCTCCCGCATTACATGGAAACTTAACAGGAATTGTAGTATCCAGTATCGGAGGATTAACCTTTATTGCAGCAAGTATGATGGCAATTGCACAAAATGATGCGAAAAAGGTACTTGCATTTTCTACGATTTCCAATTTAGGACTGATTGTGGGATGTGCAGGAATTGGAGTAGAAGAAACAGTATGGGCAGCGATATTCCTTATGATGTTCCACTCTGTAAGTAAATCTATGTTGTTCCAGTCCGTTGGAGCAACGGAAAATACATTGGGTTCCCGTGATATTGAAGATATGCATGGACTGATTATTACCGTTCCGAAACTGGCATATATTATGGGAATTGGTATCGCAGGAATGTATTTGGCGCCGTTTGGAATGCTGATTTCCAAATGGGTTGCATTAAAAGCATTTGTAGATTCAGGCAACTTTATTTTAGTTCTCTTTATCGCATATGGAAGTGCTACCACGATGTTTTATTGGACGAAATGGCTGGCAAAACTGTTATCCTATCATATTCCAAGACAAACTGTGAAGGATGTTACTTGTAAAGATGAATATACATCCATGATTTTCCATGTAATGGTTATGCTGCTTTTGTGTTTACTGTTACCATTTGTTGCGGTATGGATTGTGAATCCAATTGTTCGGGAACTGTTTGGAAATTCAAAAGACGTACTTTCCATGAGTGTACTTGCTACAATGGCAATTATGTTAGTTTCGGTATTTATTGTTCCAGCTGCAATGTTCTTTATAAGCAGAGCATCCCATAGAGAATTAGTTCCAATTTATATGAATGGAATTAATGCGGGAGACAATCGATATTTTACAAACAGTTTCGGAGAAAAAGAACATCTGTATTTAAGTAACTGGTATTTACGTTTTGAATTCGGAAGACGGCATTTAAGAATTCCGTCCATCATTCTTGCAGCAGCACTTTTGATTTTAGGATTCTGTTTAGTATTAGGAGGGGTGGTCTGATGAAAGTTGGTTTTGTACTTGCTTATTTGGTATTGGCTCCTATTGTGGGTGGATTATTGGATGGTGTGGATCGAATTGTAAGTGCCAGAATGCAGCGGCGCAAAGGACCGAGTATTTTACAGCCATTCTATGATTTGGGGAAGTTGTTTTCCAAAGAGCCAATTGCAGTAAATAATGTACAATTATTATTGAATTTAAGCTATTTAGTCATTTTAATGATTGCAGGTTCCCTACTATTTGCAGGAGCTGATCTATTGATGACATTGTTTATTTTAAGTACGGCAGATATGTTCTTAATTATGGCAGCCTCAAGCGATTCTTCTCCTTATGCCAATATGGGAGCAAGCAGAGAAATGATACAAATGATGGCGTATGAACCGCTGACTTTGCTCGTTGCAGTTGGGTTCTATTTGACAACTGGTTCTTTCCATGTAGAAAATATTATTCAAGCTCCTGTCAGTGCAGTATTGTGGATGCCTGGACTCTTGGTTGGATTTATGTTTACCGCAGCGATTAAATTTAGAAAATCTCCGTTTGATTTATCTACAAGTCATCACGCTCATCAGGAAATGGTAAAAGGAATTACAACGGAAATGTCAGGAACGACTTTGGCAATTATGAATATCGCAGAATATTATGAAATGATTTTGCTGCTTGGTATTTTCTGTCTGTTTTTTATTAATAGCAATCCATGGAGCTGGCTTGTTGCAATTATCATTTGTGCAGTTATTTTCTTTATGGAAATTTTGTGGGATAACGTCAGTGCCAGACTAAAGTGGAAAACGGTTCTTTATGGCTGTTGGGTTGTAACGCTAGTTGCCGGTGGTATTAATATTTTGATTTTGATGTTAATACAGTGAGCGGAGGTGAACGGTTATGAAAAAAATATCAAAATCCCCATGGCTGCTTCATTATGATGCCAGCAGCTGCAATGGATGTGATATCGAAGTACTGGACTGTCTGACGCCTAAGTATGATATCGAACGATTTGGCATTATTAATACAGGAGATCCGTTTCAGGCAGATATTTTATTAATTACTGGCGGTGTCAACAGCCAGACAGAACCAGTTGTAAAACAGCTTTATCATCAAATGCCAAATCCAAAAGTTGTTGTAGCAGTTGGAATCTGTGCATGTACAGGCGGTGTATTTAAAGAATGTTATAATATTAGAGGTGGAATTGATACGGTGATTCCCGTTGATGTATATGTGCCTGGATGTGCAGCGAGACCAGAGGCGATTATTGACGGAGTTGTGAAAGCTTTGGCAGTCTTGGATGAAAAACGGGCTGCTATGAAACAAAGCGGAGGTTGACAAAAATGGATGATAAAAATGAAATAAGAAAAATTACAATGGCAGAATTGTTTCCATTAATAATAGAAATGAAAGCGAAACATTGGCGTTTGGTTCAGATCTGTGCAGTTTCCATTGAACAGGGATATGAGATGAGCTATTCGTTTTGTAAGAATGAAGAATATCGGATGGTAACGCTTCGGTTAGAAGTAGGAGAAGAGGAAACGATTGCCAGCATTACGCCAATTTATCCATGCGCTTTCCTACAGGAGAACGAAGCAGCAGAACTTTTTGGTGTAAAGATTGAAAATATTAGTCCAAATTATCAGGATAAATTATATCGGATTGATGAAGTCGCACCGTTTAAGAAAAAGGAGTAAAAAATGGCAAAGAGAAGTATCGTACCATTTGGCCCTCAGCATCCCGTGCTGCCAGAACCCGTTCATTTGGATCTTGTTTTAGAGGATGAAACGGTAGTCGGCGCCATTCCAAGCATTGGATATATTCATAGAGGGTTGGAAAAATTAGTAGAAAAAAGAGATTTTAAACAATATGTTTATATTGCAGAACGTGTCTGTGGAATTTGCAGCTGCGGACATGGTATGGGCTATTGTGAGTCCGTAGAAAAAGTTATGGGAATCGAAGTACCCCGAAGAGCCGAGTATCTTCGGACCATTTGGATGGAAATGAGCCGTGTACATAGTCATTTACTTTGGCTTGGGCTTTTAGCAGATGCAATGGGGTTTGAGAGTCTTTTTATGGAAAGCTGGAGACTTCGGGAAAAGATTTTAGATATGTTTGATAAGACGGCAGGCGGCAGAATTATATTGTCGGTAAACTGTGTGGGAGGCGTTCTAAAAGATATGGACGGAGGGATGCTTCAAGGCGTCTTACATGCAATTGAAGATTTAGAAAAAGAAATAAAGCCAGTGATTGATACATTTTTAGAAGATTATACCGTACAGAGCCGTCTAAAAGGAACTGGAATTTTGAGCAGAGAAAATGCCATTGCCATGGGAGCCGTTGGTCCAACATTAAGAGCAAGCGGAGAAGCCTATGATATTCGAATGCTTGGATATGCAGCGTATAAAGATCTGTCGGTAGAACCAATCATAGAAAAAGAGGGAGATTGCTATGCACGATGTGAAGTGCGTTTAAGAGAACTCCTTCAATCCTTTGCGCTGATTCGTGAGGCAATTCAAAAAATACCAGAGGGTCCAATCGCAGTTCCAGTAAAGGGAAATCCAAAAGGGGAATATTTTATGCGAATTGAACAGCCTCGTGGAGAAGCAATTTATTATGTAAAAGGGAATGGAACCAAATATTTGGATCGTTTCCGTTTGCGTACACCGACAACAAGCAATATCCCGCCAATGGTGGAAATGTTAAAAGGATGTCAGCTTGCGGATGTACCATTGCTGATTTTAACCATTGATCCGTGTGTCAGCTGTACGGAGAGATAGAGTCATCGATAAAAAGCTTGCTTTTTAGCAGCGGAACGGAGCAATATTATGAAAAAGACAAGAATGTTTACATTTGCTGGACGAGTTTTAAGTAACCTTTTTCAAAAACCAGCAACAACCAACTACCCGTTTCAGCCTGTTGAGTATCCAGAACGGATGAGAGGACATGTAGTAATAAAAATTGAAGATTGTATTAGCTGCGGCCTATGCGTGCGCCAATGTCCATCCCAGGCAATTCAGGTGGATAAAAAGGCAGGAACGTGGAAAATTAACCGATTTGACTGTGTTCAGTGTGGAAACTGCGTCAATGTATGTCCAAAAAAATGTCTGGCAATGGAAAAAGGATATACAGAGCCAGATAGCCAAAAAACCTGTGAAACATTTACTCGTCCAAAACAGGAAGAAACCAAAACAACCAATACTGGAAAACCAACAATGAATCCAGAAAAATGCGTTTACTGCACATTATGTGCAAAAAAATGCCCACAGAATGCACTCAAAGTAGAGCGCAAAGAAAAAATATGGGAGTTAAATCAAGAAGCATGTATTCAATGCGGCATTTGTATGTCGGTATGCCCAAAACATGCCATTGAGATGAAAGAGTAACAAATCAAATAAAAGGTGTAGTTTAAGCCATTATAAATAGGTGTGAAACTGCACCTTCTTTCTATTCCTAGCGTGTTGCAATCGTTGACTTTCATTGGCAATTAGTATATAATGCTTACAATGGATTATCAATCGAAGGATGGAGATGCATTGTTAAAATACCTAATGTTTAAAAGGAGGAGTACAGGTGGCTCAGGAAATGGTAATAGTCTTAGATTTTGGTGGTCAGTATAATCAGTTAATCGCTAGACGTGTTCGTGAATGTAATGTATACTGTGAGGTTATGCCACATACTACAAGTTTAGATTTGATTCGAGAAAAAAATCCAAAAGGAATTATTTTTACTGGAGGACCAGCCAGTGTTTATAAAGAAGATTCCCCAACAATTTCTCCAGAAATTTTCTCTATGGGAATCCCAATTTTAGGAATCTGCTATGGAGCACAATTAATGCAATACCTACTTGGCGGAAAAGTAAAAACAGCAAATGTTCGAGAGTATGGCCGTACGGAAGTCGAAGTAGATGTAAATACAACATTATTTGAAGGAGTTTCTGAAAAAACAATTGTATGGATGAGTCATACCGATCATATTTCAGAACCAGCAGAAGGATTTGTCGTTACTTCCTCTTCCAAAGACTGTCCAGTTGCAGCAGTGGAAAATAAAGAAAAGAATCTTTATGCCGTGCAGTTCCATCCAGAAGTAATGCATTCTGTAGAAGGAACAAAGATGCTTTCCAACTTTTTATTCAAAGCATGTCATTGCGCAGGAGACTGGAAAATGGATTCCTTCGTAGAATCCTCCATTCAGGCAATTCGTGAAAAAGTAGGAAATGGAAAAGTTCTTTGTGCATTGTCAGGCGGAGTCGATTCCTCCGTAGCAGCCGTTTTATTGTCCAAAGCAGTTGGAAAACAGCTCACCTGTGTATTTGTAGATCATGGATTACTTCGTAAAAACGAAGGAGATGAAGTAGAGGCAGTATTTGGACCAGATGGACATTATGACTTAAACTTCATCCGTGTAAATGCACAACAGAGATTTTATGATAAATTAGCAGGCGTTACCGATCCAGAAAAGAAACGTAAAATTATCGGTGAAGAATTTATCCGTGTCTTTGAAGAAGAAGCCAAAAAGATCGGTGCAGTCGATTTCTTAGTACAGGGAACCATCTATCCAGATGTAATTGAATCAGGACTGGGAAAATCCGCAGTAATCAAATCCCATCATAATGTAGGTGGATTGCCAGATTATGTAGATTTTAAAGAAATCATCGAACCATTGAGACTTCTGTTCAAAGACGAAGTAAGAAAAGCAGGATTAGAACTCGGTATTCCAGAATACCTCGTATACCGCCAGCCATTCCCAGGTCCAGGACTTGGAGTTCGTATCATCGGTGAAGTAACCCCAGAAAAAGTCCGTATCGTACAAGATGCCGACGCAATCTATCGAGAAGAAATTGCAAAAGCAGGCATCGACAAAGACCTTGGACAATACTTCGCAGCAATCACCAACATGCGCTCCGTAGGATGTATGGGAGACGAGAGAACCTACGACTACGCAATCGCATTACGTGCAGTACTGACATCCGACTTCATGACAGCAGAAAGCGCCCAGATACCATGGGAAGTACTCAGCACCGTAACAAGCAGAATTGTAAACGAAGTCAAAGGTGTAAACCGAGTACTGTACGACTGCACAGGAAAACCACCAGCAACGATAGAGTTTGAGTAATTGAAAATTTTACACAGATTATTTTATATGGCAGGTAGTCTATAGGATTGCCTGCTGTATTTGAATTATTGGTATTTATTTCTGGAAATCATCGATTGTGTTGCCAATGACTAAGGAGTAATAGGATAACTTAATAATAATTAGAAAGAAGGAAATTAAATGAAGATAAAATCAATAAATATACAAAATAATAAGATTTTAGGAAATTTATTTTTAGATTTTACTAATGATTCTGGTGAAATCATTAATTCTATTATAATTGCTGGAGAAAACGGAACTGGAAAATCTACAATATTAAATATTATATATGAGTTTAGCCAATTGGATTTGGTTAGCACGGCTTCATCAGAAAAAAGAGAGTTTGTTGTACAGTTTTCAGAAGAAGAAATAACTCAATTAAAGCAAAATGATGCGATTAAGAGATATATTGGAAGCGATATAAAAGATAGGGAATTTATTTTTAAATTTGATTTTTCCATTATCAATAATTGGAACCAAATAAAAGTTGTTTATTATTCATCAGATGACTCGGAACATCAAACAACAGGAAATGTATTTTCAAATTCAAATGCTAAAAAAGTAATAAGAGCAATATATTCAGATGTTGAAATCAATTTTAATTCTCGG
>OEQY01000021.1_pt1 | contig 87908 bp, 134 predicted proteins | sample 1539871 | NCBI WGS metagenome assembly OEQY01 (sample SAMEA3891877, study PRJEB23780) | metagenome | biome: terrestrial biome; feature: animal house; material: Caecal content | place: Italy | collected 2015-05-05 | reverse complement strand
TGGGGCGTTTGATGAAACAAAAAAGAGAAAGGGGCAATCTGTAATGATCGACAATAAACTATTAAAAATACTGGATACACACGGCGTTCAATATAAAATCGTCGGTGAAGACATCCGCTGCTTTTGCTATGGTTTTTCTGATGATTTCGATGTAATCCGACGCAATAGCGACGGAAAATATTCGATCTACACCCCGGAAGGATTAGAAATCAAAAACATTTTCCGCTGGTTAGGATATTGAAAGGAGAAAACAACAATGAAGAAATATACACTTAAAAAGGCAATAGATGCAATCGAAAAATGCGGCTGGGCCGTTCATCAATATGACGATAGCATAGAGATAGAAAACTGGAGCCCAGAAGGCGAAAACCTTGTATACGAACTTGGTATTGATACGTTGGTTGACGATCTTCACGAAATTTATGAATATTATGACCCGGAAGAACACGTCGAAACGCTTATAATTGCAAAACAAAATGGCCTTTCCGGTGTTCCTTGCGCTTCTGCTTTGGTTTATGATTCAGAAAAAATAGATGAAATGTTAAGTGATTTATTAAACGCTGTGCAAGACGCGATGAAGCAATAACAAGGAGGAGCAAAAAATGAACGCAATCTATACATTAAATGCCGCCAAAAATGGCGTAGAAATCCGCTTTGACAGCAAACCCGCCGCCGATGTGCTGGACGCAATCAAGGCCGCCGGGTATCGGTGGAGCCGCGCACAGCGTTTGTGGTGGGCGCGTCAGAATGAGAAAACGCTTGCAGTCGCAAAGCAGCTTGCAAGCGAGGGCGCACCGCAGGAAAACAGCGAAAGCGCAACCGCCGAAACCGTTCCCGATCTTTGGGAGCGTGTACAGTGGACACCCGGCCCGGGCGGCGACGATTGCCGCGCGCGTTTTGTTGGCAGCAACTACAAGCGAGACATGTCGAACAAGGAAATCGCCGCGACGGTTAAAAAGCACCTTTCCCATCGTTTCCCCGGTACAAAGTGGAGCGTGACCACGGCGGGCTATAACTCGGTTAACGTGTATCTGGTTTCATCCCCTTACGAGAACGCCAAAGGGTGCGAAAATATGCGGGAATGGGCTGAAAAGTCCCCCGAACTTTCTGCAATCATGGATTATGCAAAAAAACTTTTGCAGTCGTATAACTACGACGATTCAGACAGCATGACAGATTATTTTGATGTAAACTTTTACGAGTCTGTTAACATTGCGTACAACTACCAGCAAACCGAACCTACCGAAGCGCAGGCGCAGGAAATTGAAGTTTTCCGCGCCCGTATTGCAGAGGAACAGCGCAAGGAAGAAGAACAGCGCGCCCGCGAATGGGGGGAAGAAAAAGCCCGCCGTGCAGAGGAAGCAAAAGAATATGAACGCAGAGAAGAAGCAGCCCGCGCCATTATCGAAAAACTGAAAGCAGCGGCAACCGTCCGCACTCTGGAAGAATCCGAACAATATATTATACCCGGCGCACCTTTGGCGCGGAAAGCCGCCGATCTGGAAGAAGCGCGGAAAGCAGCAGAGGAAAACGCTGTTGATATTTCGGATTGTATTATTCTGGAAGAAATCACCGCCCCCGCCGAATTGCTTAACGCATGGGGAGAAAGAGCGCTTTTGTACGATATCCCCGATCTGTTGCACGGTATCGGCGGCGGCCGCACCTATGATTCGCGCGTCGGCTCGATGGTAGACTATTACAACATGGACGCAGACGAGCGCAAGGGCATTAAATGGTACACACTCGCGGCGGCGATTTACACAGACAGCGGCGAATTGTGGGCGGTTGTCGACGATGAGGGCTATAATTATGCCCGCTATATTGCGGTTGCACCGTGGGATGATTGCGCCGACCGTCTCCCCCTCCCCGCCGAACCGGAACAAAACCCGGAAATTATCGACACGGCGCGCAACATCGAGGACATAAGCACGGAAATTATTGAAAGCCTGAATTTGTGCGGCGGCGATTGGAAAACGTCGGAAGAATACAAGGCAGCAATGGAGCCGCACATGGACACGATCACAAAAGAAATTATTCAGGCGGTATCTATTGACGATCTGAAAGAATGGCTTTACCGCCGCATTTCCGAGCGTGCGGGCATCCGCGAACAACTGAAACGCGTAAATATTCCAACCGGCGAGCGGGTGACAATTATCACGGCGGGCGAATTTGGCGGCGTTTCGTCCAGCGTTGCCACATGGTCGAACTGGGAGCCGGTACGGTATGCGCAATATGATGACGCGGCAAAAATCATTGTAAAGCCAAAGCGCAAGCGCGGCTTGTACTCTATGATTTTACACCGTCGACACAATACCATTATTGCAGCCGGTGAAATTTCATTGCCTGATTCTTTATTCTGGGAGGATGCAACAGACACGAATACCGACGTAACAGTGCGCCGCGGTCGTTTTAGCGCATTTGACCCGGCAGCAATGGAAGCAGTACGCGAGTATTTGCGCGAACAGAATGCAAAAATCTATATTGACTATAACGGGAAATGAGGTAAAACACAATGAAAGAGAAAATTTTCAGCTTTATTTTAGGCGGCGTTATTGGCTTTCTTATGGTGTGCTCAATGATTGCGGCATTCAATTATGTTTGCGATCTGCGCTTTCAGTCGATGGAAGCGGCAACAGAAGAAACCGAAACGACAGAACCGGCGCAGGAAGAAACCGAAACAGAATACATTTTCGGCGTTGCTACATCGAAACATATCTATTATGAGACTTACGACATGATTGTAACAACAGAGGACGGCACTGAATGGATTGTATATGATTATATTTGCCCGCTTAATTCCACCGTTATGCTCAAAGTGGAGAACGGGCTTGTGCTGGAAGCTGTTGCAACTACAAAATTCGGGGGCGGTGAAATTTATGAAGGATAACAGACAAAAAGAAACCGCGCGGCGGTTTGGAATTTTGGCACGGTGTGAAGCGCTCGAAAGTGACCTTTTGAAAATTCCGGGCGTGGTTGATATTGATTTTGACCTTGACGGCTTTTTTTATAATATGCATCAGGTCATTATGCTTATAAAGTATGATATTGACGTATCGCGCCCGGACTATTTCGACGCGCGCCGAGAACTGCAAAAGGGCTGTATTATGGCAATGTTGGCGCATGGGCTTACACCGTCCGGCGACCCAATAGAGGACTACGGCGAGCACTTTTATTTTGTGCGTCAGTGTTCCAAAGCATGGGAGGGTGCAAGGCAATGAAAACAGTATACACGCAGGCTATCACGATCAACGAACAGCGGTACACGCTGGACGATCTGCACAAAGCCGCAGGGTGCGCGCTACGGCACAGGGAACGCAGAACAGGCGCGCGGCTGAATCTGTCATATACGACAGTGGGCGATCTTGTTTCCAGCGCATGGCTGCTGATGGCCGAGCGCGGGCTATCCCTGACGCGCGCGGCCGATGAAGCCGCACGGCAGGCACTACGCCAACAACGGCGGCACGCGCACGCAGAAATCCCCGACACAGTACCGGCACAACAGACAGAGGGGACAGACGGGGACGAACTCCCGCCCATACTTGCCCGCCTTGCCGCCGGGTACACGCTGGCCAACATTGCAACAGCGCAGGGGCGCAGCGTTTCGGCGGTTTGGCGGGCGGCACAAAGGGAGCGCGCCGAACTTTTCAAAATATGTATATAGGATTATAGCCGCCCTGACGTGGGGCGGCTTTTTATATTCAATCTTTCAATCAAAAATAGAGTGTTTGCAGCGGTGCGGGCGATCTGGTCGATAGACCGATCTGTCCGCCCGCTTCATTTATGCCCATCTTCCCCCGTGCCTTTGCGCCGCCTGTCTACCGTGCGCGCCTACGCGGTACAGGTGTGGAGCGTGACGCAGTAATCACTCCCGGCAGCGCAGTAACGCCACAATGCCCTACACGCGCCCGGAAACGCTTTGACGTGTGTTTGCCCTACGGACGCATACAGAGCCGCACAGGGAGCGACACAGGCCGCGCACGGGGTATGCAACAATAGGGCGCACGCCTGCATAAGCAGGACAGCAACAGCGGCGGCAATATGGCAGGCATGGCACGACACATCGGCGCGGGCGCAAAATTTCCGCACAGGCGCACACAAACCCGCGCAGGTGTGTTATAATAGGGATAACCGCAAAAATCACGCAGGCGGCAACGCCGCCAGAATATGCGGCCATTATTGCATGGAGATAATCAGGGGCAGTATGCCCTGCTGGGCGGCGCGGGTTGTGTGGGTAATATGTGGATGTGTGCAAAATTGTGCATTTTCATTTTTGGTGTGTGCGTTTTTGTTGGACGTAACAATTCATGGTGGGATGGTGGGAATTGGTGGTGGTGAAAAAGGCGGTTTGCACTGTTACCCGGATTTTGACGCAAACCGCACTTTGTTAGCAATCTAACAAATACATATTAAGTATACTTTATCATTACTCTAATTTCCAAGATATGTAAATGTATAAATATTTATCATTTTGCATATTTATTCTTGCCCTCATTCACTCTTGTTTGTTTTGCACATTTTGTCACTCTTGTTTTTGTATATCATGTTTAATTTTTTGCATCATTCCGTGGTAGGAATGTTGCAAGGCGTGTTTTGTTCACGCCCCGCTGGTTGGCTTATGGTCAATTGTTTGTGCTGTGTTGGGGTGGGGGTAGTTTTCAAGTCGGAACCGAAAAAGCAAACCGGTGGTTTCGCTGTGCTGTTCCCCCTCTCCCCCTTTTAGCCCTCTCCCCCAACCACCTACACCTACTTCTCACTTCCGCACCCAACCTTGCTTTGACCTTCCCTTGCGCTTGTCTGGCCGCCCACGCTCCATTTCGCGCGAGAACGCCCTGAATCGCGTTTTTGTCTATCGGTAATATACTTTCATGCCTAAGCATCCAAAATGCAGCCTACGCCCATTCTCGCGCCCGTATGACGCATCCACTTGCAGCATGTCAACAGCCTATGTGCAGATACCTTCCAGACCATAGCCAGCCATGCGCCAGATAAGGTGCAGCTTCAAAAGGACAAAAAAGTTAAAATGAACTTTTTCACCTTTTTCCGCTGCGGTAAGAAATAAATATAAAGGAGATTAAACCCCGATTTTTGCGATTTTTCTCGCTGTGACGGGAATGACAAAAATTTAACATATTAGTCTAGACTAATATAATTCGTAGTCTGGACTAATACGATCCACTAGTCCAGACTAATATCCCATTTTCTTCCATGCCGTTTAGAGCGCGAAAAAGTTGCAAAAACCGCATTTTTGATGGAGGTGCTTTTTGAGGAAAAGAGTGCAAACCATAATGACCGTAGATGACTTGACCGGGGAGGTCACGTCGCAGTATTCGGTGTATTCCTCTGTCGATGGGGAACAACAATATGCAAAGGTGTACATAGGCGCAGAGGAAGATGTTTTTTCCCGTTCTCGGCTTGAAAGCGCGATCTTGAAGTACTTCCTGATTCACACATCGCCCTCTGGTGACGTGTATGAGGTTGCCATCAATGCCCATGTCAAGCGGACGCTGGCCGAACGGATGGAGTGCAGCACGTCCAATGTAGACTATGCCATCCGGCGTCTTGTATCTGCAAACCTGATATGCCGCATTTCCTCCGGCACCTATATGCTCAACCCGCACGTCATGGGTCGCGGTAGCTGGGAGACAATTCAGCGGCTACGGCTCGTCTATGATACAATGGTCAAAAAGAAACCCGCCCACGATTAACGCGAGCGGGTTTTCTCTATGCATTTGATTTTTTCAATCTTTCTTAGCGTACAACCTCCGATCAAACCATTTCTTTCCGCAAACTTTCCTTGATGTAATATTCCAACCCAAGTTTCTTGCAAAGTTCCTCCACGTCATGTCCGAACTTGTTCCAGTCAATGTCCGACGGCCAGTAATTCAGCTTTCCGATCTTTACCTTATCAAAAAGGTTCTTGTGTTCTTCAATCGTCCACAATACGTTCTCTGCGTTTATGACAGGCTCAAACGAACACCACGTTTTAATCCCTTTTGTTTTTGCTTCTGCAAGGGAAAACAACCGATACCCGCACCTCAATGCGCCCGGCTCGTCCTGTTCATCTGAACCGCTATAAGTAACTCCATACCAGTCCTCACCGTCTAGCAGGTCAAAGTCTCTGCTTCCATCTCCCTTTGTAAGTATCTGCACATGGTTTCCGCGCTCTTTCAGCAGTTTAATAATTTCTCGTGTTGGCGTGGTGTCATATCCTAACGGATACGGGTCGCAGGTAAAGCAAAGGTGGATTGTCTTTCCTGTGATCTTCTCCCGCTCCAACTGCTTTCTGACTTCCTCCGCGATGTTTGCCCGCGGCTCAACATGACTGTGAAACTGCTCTCGATCACGGCGCAGCACATTCGGCGCAAAGCAGTAATAGCATCGGTGGGGACAACCGGTGTAGATGTTAATTGCGTAGTCTCCGTATTCCTTCGCTTTTCCTTTTGGAACATAAATAGGTTTCATAAGTACCTCCTATCAACTTATCACATCAACAAATCCAAAACGTCGCTACCTTTGCCAGTTCCGGTTCGTCCCTTTGCAACGATCTCCACGACTGCAAAATATCCCTGAAAAATCCCTTAGTGGTTTCGACCGTCCCCCAGCCGTTCTTTGCTTCGTACTGTGTGTACTCCATTCGGTTGTTTTCCAGTTCGTGCAACCCATGTTCGATCTTTGGCATGACCTCCGAACACAATCCGTTGTTTTCGCAATTCAACCACGGAAGCCCTGTTGATTTCTCAATCATTTCCCGCACGTTCCATGTCGTGTTCGCATCGCAGTCTCCGACCTCAACCCATGCGTCCACACCCTCAATTTTTGCTTTGAAAACAACATGATAACTCATATTTCATTATCTCCTTTCCTGTCTCCGTAGCTGCAAAAATCTTCTGGCTTACAATACGGTAATTGATAATTGTTGCAAGCGTGTTTCCCATCTGCAATCTCGTGTCCAAAATTCTTACACTCCTTGCATCGAACAATAGGAGGAACATCCTCCGCTTCAATATTATCTAAAACCGCCATTACTGCATCGAGATATGCTGCATCTTGCAGAGAAACACCAGACTTTTTTATTTCAGCGAATTTGGCAATTGCTTTCTCCCTTTTGATATACTCATCCATTCGTCATACTCTCCTTTTCAATCCGTTCCCTCCGTTGCGGGGCAAGGCAATTCCATGCCACATACCATATCATCCGGGAAATTTGTATCTATCACGCTTCCTTGATATCCCGGTGGTTCACAAATCGGTACAGAACTCCAAAACACCGCTTCCTGTTCTTCTCCCATATCTTCCACACGCTCCACTGGATACGCCATTGTTTTATAGCACGCCTGATCTGGATTGCTTGCTTCTACAAGGCATTTTACACCGCAGTGTTCGCACTCAACGACATATAACCGTTCCTCGCAGTAGTATGTTTTCAGTTTATGTCCGCACTTCCCGCAACGAATGTTCGTTTCTCTTGCCAGATAATCATGCCCATTGTTTTTCGACTTGAAAATGTCGTTCACCTTGTGGCACATCTGGTCAAATAGCGTTGCGCCTTTATTGCTTCTCTGCATTTTTACCTCCTATTCCTCATCCATTACGCGAACAATCTTATCCAGTTTTTCCTTGTCCATCTTTCCTACACATTCGGCAAAACGTAAAATGACTTCGATCTGCGTTTTATTCTTTCTGACAAGCGAAATACGCACCTCTTTGTCCGATTTCGCTTTCAGTAAATTCAGGTCGGCAATCTCTCCCGCCGTCAAAAAATACGCCCTTCCGATTCTTCCCACAAGGTTTTCTGGAATTGTCCGCTTGCCTGTTTCAATCGCGGATAGATACGCAACGGAAATGTACAGCTTTTCAGCCATATCCTTTATGTACTCGTTCCGGTCAATGCGCAACTTGCGCAATGCTTTTCCAAATTCGGTTATCATAGGCATACCACCTTATTTTTTATGTCGCTTTTTTCTTTCAAACTATCATTCGCTAAAATCATAATGTTCAAAAATCCAACGCAAAGCATTTACAAGTTCTTGTTTCGTTATGCTGTTGTGCGTCTCCAAGTCAGTCACTTTCTCAATGGCTAATATCCGCGTCTCAAAAGGTATGCTTTCATCTTGCAGTTTGTTTTTGAAAATATCCACCGCCATTCCGAAAGAAACATTAAAGGTCGGAAAGACAATTGTATTGTTCTGTTTTTCCTGTCCTTTTTCCGTATTCTTTTCTTCTTGTTCTCGTTTTTCCTGCCATCCGGAATCAAGCATTTCGGAAAGAAACAATCTTTTTTCACGCCTATCAATTTCGGCTTTGCACTTTGGGCAAATGGCGACTACACCTCGGTATCCTCCTGCATCCCTTCTCTCTTTTAGCATTTCCAGTTTTTCTTCAAAGAACAGCCCGCAGGAAGGGCACTCAAAACCCCATTTTGCGTCTTGCTTTTGTTCTTGATTCATTTTCTCCCCATCATCTCCTTTACGTACTTCTTAACCGCTTTTCTGTACTGACGGCTATACTTGAATAGAATCTCGTCTACGATCAGCGTGTTCACCTGCTTTACGCCAAGTGGAAAGCCGACGTACCACTTTTCACCAAGAAACAGATCGCAAAGAATTTGCAACGCTTCCTGCGGCTCTGTCGCAATCGGGCAAATATCCCTTCCCCTGATCGGCTTTCTGTTTTCTTCTTCGTTATGTGCTTTCAGCTTGTCGATAAACGCCTGTATGCTATCAGGAATCTTTCTCATTGTGTTCCTCCCGACATTTTGCGCAAACCCTTTTATCACCCACCTTGTACAGCGTCACGTCTGACCTCCCGCAATAGCAGCACCCCACAAAATGCCCGCGCCTTTTTCTCTTATGGTTTCTCATGATTGTTTCCATTGCGAAATAGTACGCGCCGCCCGGACTATAAGAATCCAAAGCCTTAAAACCAAAAAACGGATTAAATGTTTTCATTTTTCACATCCTATGAATTCATTTCTTCAACATAAATGGTAATGATTTTATCTGAATATCCAACGTCATATCCTGCATATTGCAAATCGACCAAATCAAACGGATACGGATAAGAAGAGTTGTTCAACCTATCTTTCGGTATTTCTTTCTGCAATACAAAACTTACATCCGATTCTTCCGGTATTTTGGATAGTATTTCGATTAGTTCCTTTGCTTTCATTTTTCCTCCATTATTGCTCCGCAATTAGGACAATATGGCGTCCTATAATCTATCTTCTCCGCGCTTTCATCGTCACCATCAATTTCTCTACCGTATTCCTTGCACGCCGTACAGAAATGGCCAAATTCATCAATATCCCACTTTGCATATCGCACAGGAACAACATTTGCTGCCGGAAGCCTATGTACTGCGTCCGCTGCATCTGCACACATTTCCTGCGCGGCCAAAACAAGCTCGTCTCTTTCGCTGCTACCGTCCGGCGTAGACAACGATGGGCACAATGCGCGTATTGCGTTTTCTGCGGCTGAACGCTCGACATACTCTCTATTCTTCGTATCCATCTTTTTCTGCGCGCAGATTTTCTTTAACGCTTCCACCCCGCCGATTTCATCTACATAGGACATGGCGGTTTCATATCGCGTCCACTCCCGCGCCATCTTACACGCTTCTTGCGGTTCTAACCCGCAATCCTCATACGCGCCCAGCCTGTCCACGATATTTCCACTGTACCGCTGATCTTTTGCATCTTCCGTGTATGTTCCGATGCAGACGGACAAACTACCTCGTTCCGCTGGCACATAATATCCGTTCTCGGTTTTCTCTGTCATTCGGTTCATTTTGTCTCACCATCCATCTTTGCGCCGCAGTTCGGGCAGAAATCCGTAAGTATTGCATGGCAATGATATATTACATATCCGTTTCCGCGTACTGCATATTTTTTCTCTACCGGTCTTTTACCGCAGTGCGAACAATGCGCTATTTTTTCGTGTTTGCTTTCCTTGTCAATAACCCATGTTGCACGCATCACCGAACATCTCTTATCCTTATCCGCTTTGGCCAACTCACACAGCCGTTCATAATCGCAAAATCCGATCAATTCCGTTACTGCTTCCAACGCCTGCTTTTGCGACTCAGTTAGATCATCACATACCTTGCTACACAGTATTTCTTCCAGATATTCTTTGTATGTTTTCTCCACGATTATTTCCTCAATTCTTCCAGCGCAGAAACGGCAGATTCTTTTTCTTTGAATACGGTTTTTCCAAACTCGCAGAACAATACATTTCCAGAGTAATCAAGGGTTAAAAACTCTTGTGTGTCATCAATGACAATGCCCGTAACCACATCCTCAAAAATTTGAAGTTCTTTTTTGTGCTCATCGCAGTCAAATCCACCATCATCATCGAGAGAAAACGGGCAATTTTCAGCGAGTTCGCACGGGCAATAATACCCTGTTGCTGTTCCGACACCGCCGCCCGCATCATACATTGTACCGTCAAGCACTTTCCAGAAATTTTCACATGTTGTAACGTGGTATACTGTATCCCCGATTCCAACAGGCGGCACAATGCACCTATCGTTCGCATCCGCTTCCACCAGTTCCCTTAACCGTTTCAGTTTATCCGGGTCTTTCTGCGCAGCGATGAAGAGCTTCTGTTCTTCGATTTCGTGCGGTTCAAACCCTGTATTTTCATAAGCAAACAAACGTTCTACGATCGCCGTCGCTTCAAACTCACCTCTGCAATACGCGCCGGTCAATTTATCTTCCGATACGCCCTCTGCACCGTGCGCTCGACCACAGATTTCTTTGGTCAGTCGTTTCATTCCGTGTCCTCCTGTTCGAGTCGATCCACAATACGTTTGAACACTTGAATTACATCCAAATAATCCTGACGAGAAAACGCATGGATAAGAGAAGAATTGATTATTTCTAATAACTTTCTCTTTTCTACGGCGGTGATTGTTTCGTACTTTGGCGTGATGTATTGCTTTTCCAAAATTATTCCTCCTTTGATTTCCTTTCCCTACGCATTTCTTCTGCAATGCGTGTCATTTCCTCTATATCATCAGGAGTAAAATCGTAGTGGATATCCAATGGCTGCAACCACGGGCTTGTTTCATTTTTCCCCTTACTTCCGTTCATTCCGCATCCTCCAATTCCTCATACTTTGTTTCATCATATTCCCTCCGCACCGAAACCGAATACCAAAACTTCTTCCCGCAATGCTCACACTCGGTCAGTCAGAGGAACGCGGAAATAGAATCCGGTTCGTGTGTGTATTGCGGCATATTGCAGTATGGGCAGATCAATTCTTGTTCGTCCATGTTCACCGCTCCTTAATAACTCCAATCCCGTACATCCAATATCGGCATCCCATACAATAGCTGCTGTATCGCAGATTGCATACCTTACATGCTATGGTCACGCTCATTCCTCCGATTCCAAAATCCAGTAATTGAAAATCCTTCCGTCTTTCTTCTGCTTTGCAAGGTCAGCAATTGCTTCATTCAGCGATTGAAATCGGCACGGGCATATATGCCCTTTTGTCAGATTTACAAAACTGTATTCATCAGTCCCCTTGTGCTTTAAAAGCAAAACATCTACTGTTCCGCTCGGCTTAAATACTCTGAAATGGTTTAGCTTCACCTTTTCAATCCTCCGCTCCGCTTTCCCGCAAATACTTGGTCATACATTCCGACCATTCTCCAAGCAGTTCCCGCGCCTTTTCAACTGCTTCGAACTCAAAATCATGCGGCATTTCCGCGTCTTTGTTTTGATAGGCAAACCACATAGCCGCAAGCGCGCGCTTTAGGTTTTCTTCCTGTTCTCCGGAACGCTTTCTCTCGCGTTCCGCTTCCTTTCTTTCCTTCCCGATCTGCACGCAGTCATAACCAGCTTCGCACATTTCGGTTCTGTGCTGGGCTTCCAGTTCTCGGATTCGATTTTCGGCACACTTTACTTCTTCCAGTTCTTTTTCCAATCCAGCCGCAAGTTTCTCCATTGCAACTTCTCCGCACATTCCGTCATTCCTTAATGGACAATCTTTGCAGTTCTTTATATCACATTGCTCGGCGGCCTTTATGAAATACTTGTATTCTTCTCGCTTTTCGTTCGCCAATATAGAAACTGCATATTGTACAGCGTGAGAAAATTCCGCGTCCGTTTTTCCCGCCAATTCCCCCGGTCTATACTTCATCAAAGCATTTCGGATTTCATCAACTGTCATGTTTTTTCACCTCTCCACCACGGACATTTTTCTCTTTGGCACGGAAAATCTCCGCAATGCGTACAAATTGCTCCAAACGCTTCGTCCCTCTCGCGTTCAGCCTTTTCCGCTTTCTCACGATACCCCGGAACGATAACCTCTTGATATTCCTTGACCATCTTTTCCAGCGTTTCGGCGCGGGCTTCGGCTGATTCAGCGCGGTCGAGAAGTTTCTTGTTTTCTTCATAAATTTGTCGCACCAATGCCGATGCTTCCTTTGCGCGTTCCTCTCCACAAAACTGTTGGAAGTTACAAAGAATACCGAAACATACTGCGTTAACGTCGATTTCGTTGTAATCCATTTAATTCCCCTCCCAAATCAAAGGCTTTCCATCTTCGTCCACCATAACGGTTAAGCCGCCGCTGTTTCCTTTCTTACGATAGAAATACATAACACCCGTTTCTTTATCCACATACACGTCGTTGTGCAATCCATCAATCGCAAGGTAAAATCTTTCTCCCGAATTATCACTCTCTACTTTCTCTTCCATACACCCACAAAAAGTATCCTGTTTCCCTCTTTATTTTATTCTGTCCCCATCTTTTTCAAAATCTCTTGCGGAATTTCTCTTATCTCGTTTATGTAATCACAGTACAAGCGGCATTGCGCTTCATCCTCAAAGAATACGTTCTCTTTGAGTTCCGCATACAACTCCGAAAAATCTTGACCATGATACAGATTGGTACATGGAATCGGGTCAGCTCGGTAACAATCATAATCATCGTCGCTTTCATCTTGGAAAAACGCATACACGTTACAATCTTGGTTTTTTATGTACCTATGGAACCTCACCATCGTATACAAAACCGGCGATACAGGATAATAACCGCGCGCACACTCGCATTCCTCTTGCAAATCTCTACCAGACGGTGACTTGAAATGAATTCTTCTGTTTTCATCGCATTTTTCGCATTTATCAAGTCGGAACAAACTTCCTTTCGGCTTGAAAAGCGCAACATTCATGCCACATTGTTCGAACAGTTTCGCAAGCCGCTCGCGCCGAACATTTCTTCGTTCCTGTTCAATCTGGTATCTTTGTTCTCTTTGTTTTTCTTCATATTCCGATTTCATACGTTCCCAATTCTGCTTCACTTCACGCAGTTCCGCATTTTCGTTTTCAAGCCGTTGCATTTCTTCCAGAAATTCTTTCTTTACCGACTGCATAAGAGAACGGCGAAACTCATCAACCATCTGTTCATATTCGATCGGTTCGTTATAAAATTCTGCATCGTAGCACATAAAATTTCTCCTTATTCCGTTATACCGTTTTCTTTTCTCCCCTCGGCGCAAGAATCTTCTCCATGACAACCTCCCAAATCGTTTCAGCGATTTCGGTCTTGTCCAACTCATGGAATGGATATTCCGCAATGTGCTTTTCGATTGCTGCGCGAATCAGCGGGCGGCTGTTTTTCAGTTCTTCGTCCATGATTTTAACCGCCGGGCTTTCGGTTCTGTCCCATGCGTCCTTGCGACGAAACACCTGCCAACCTACGCCATCTTCAATCGCTTTACGAACTTTCTGCCGTAATAGTTCTTCAAAATCGCCGTCCCATTGCTCTGCGACCATTTTGCAAACATACTCCCAAGACAGGTTTACAATTACCCGTTCCACGTCAGATTCTTTGCAAAACTGCGCGCGAAATGCCGCGCGTAGTTCCTGCTCTGCGATCTCCTTCAATTCCTCTTTCGAGAAAAATTCACTAACGTTTAATGTTATTTGATTATCCATCTTTTGCACCCTTTCCGACCTACAAATGCAATTCTTCAATCTTCCCAATCTCCGATAACGGTTTGTCCCATATATCCGGCTCGTATTTTACTAACATCAACCGAACTGGTATCATATTTGCATTTCTGGTATATCGCTCTTTTCACATTGGATGCGATTTCAAACGTAAAATACGGAAATTCTGTTACGTCTTTTCTGTCAACTCTAAAATTTCTCCACGCTTTACCGCTTTTTTCAATCTCAAATCCGCAAACGGCTAATGGAGATTTTGGATATCCGATCAATATAACCGTTCCGTCCTTAAATTCGATTTGCAAATTTTTATTATGCAACTCAATCTCCGCTTTTCGCTTTCCATCAACATAAATTTCAATCGAATCTAAGGCCTTCCCATATATTGTAGTCATTTAATCTGCCCTCACATCAAAAAATCAAACTCGCCGGGTCATCCCACGCGCTGTACAGTTTGCAATCAGGCCGCAGAATCAGGTACTTGTAATTTTCTTCGGTATACGCTTCCTGCCATCCCCGTTTGCCCATGCAATCATCATCAATTACAACAGACATTCCGTTCAATGACACTTTCAAAGCCCCATACGGCAACCTTCCGATCGGCACACCTTTTACCTTTGCGTATGCCAAAATGTGATCTACCGCTGATTTCCTCATGGCGTGCTTCCGCACCCACTCGCTTTGCTTTGTCGTGTCATGGTCTGCATACAGAACTCGCAGCGTCACCTGATCTGCGCCCAATTCCTTACACATCCCAAAAAGCGCTTGCGGCTCGTATACTTCAAAAGCGTTGGAAAGGTTCAAACTCAACCGCAGCGTAAAGTCGTACCGCTTGATTTCATTACACAGTTCCAGCAGATTGATTGCTACCCCATCTTGGCATCCGATGATTTTTCGGTTCTCGGTGTTATCAAAAGAGGAAACCGAAAGGCTGATTACATTTACGCCAACGTGATTGCGCAGGAAACGCAGATAATTCGGGTCAAGCAGGACACCAGTCGTTTGCATTTCAATCCAGTCAAATGGATTCCTCATCATCTGCATAAACAACCCGAAGTATGTAAGAAACTTTCGGTTCTGCTGCGGCTCTGAATCGCCAGTCAGCATAATCGTGTTGCAGCCGTTCCGCTGCGCGAAATCCAACCGCTTCAAATAGTCTTTGACGTACAAATCAAAGAACGGCAAGTTATCGTCCATCTGGTTCGTATACCGGTCATCACTCATTTTGCTTACGCAAAAGGCGCAGTCGTTAATGCACTTCTGGTTCGGTACTACTACGCTTAAACTTTGTGCTTTCATTCGTTTCCCTCCAACATTTTTCTTACATCCATAAGGACAAACCCAAGCAAGTTTTCACCTTCCCACAGGTCAGGTCGCATCACATTCGTATTATTCGCGCTCATTCCAATCCCCCAAACACGATCGTATGGGCTTGCTTCTACAATCACTTTTTCTCCGGTAGAAAGAAGAAAATCCATCAGGTTCTTGTTCTGGCTAAATTTCAACCAGTTCCCGTTGAATACAATGTTGCGCTTATTCTCGTCCCATGTTTTTTGATTAAATCCCCGAACCGTTCTTCCAAGTGCCTTTATGACCTTTGGATTGCGGCTTACCATGATAGCTTTTTCTGTTTGGTAGTCCCCAAATATTTTCGCCTTTTTAGCCATCATGTATTGCTCGGCGCAGCAGTACACATCCCCTTTTTCTTCAAAGTCCTGCATCCACCATTGGCTAAGGCAACTTTTTGTGATTTCTCCCGTTTTTGACGGCTGATGCCCCCAAAAGAAAAGAAAATCCATTTTCTCCCCGTTTCTGTATGCTTGTACAATATCATGTGCGGTTTTCATATCACTCTTCCTCCAATTTATCGCCCGTCATATGCACATTCCCGTTCCAAAACCACCGAAAGAACAGCATAAACAGCACATCAGCCGCCGCGCCCCATATCGCTTTCACGTCTCCACAATTTCGGCAAACGCGCACTTTGAAAATCGGAAGCATGATATACCCGAAGTCATAGCCGCTTTCTCGGTAGTGCGTGCAGCAATCTTCATTCTGGATGTCACTCGACTTGTCAAACATTTACCCACTCCTTTGGCTTTTCGCATCGCTCAAACTCGATCACCCACACCCACGGGTTTGCATTCCATCCGTAATGGTCGCGGTCTGATGGTTTTATGGTTTTATTCCAAAGTCTTACAAAGTCATTCCAGTCCGTAAAACCCTCATCCATAGCTTGCGTTGCGGTAATATCTTTCAACCGTTCGACCCGCACACCTGTTACCCGCAGGAAAATACGTGCAGCTTTTCGCGGCATATGAATAGAAGGACGCCAAAGTATATTTTGCACTTTAGAATCTGCCTTGTACCAGAAAGTGTGTTTAGCTGGTTGCACGAATGTCTCCCGCACCCATAGCACATCACCTTTTCGGAACGGGCTTTTTGCCGCAGGTATGTTATTGCTTCCGTATAACACATCCTCATCCGGTATATATCCTGTCCATGCTGGGTTCTGACCTTTGTTAAACTTCACAACCCGCCGCGTTACCGTTTTGCGACCGTCAAGAATCGCTTTAACCATTTCGGTGTTGAACAAAATTGGCTTGATGCTCAATTACAATCACCTCTATTACAATAAATTTGGACAGGAAAACCGGGCAGCCAGTTCGGCTTTCCCTCCATCTCGTGCCTAAGCTACAATAAGAGGAGCAACTGGCTGACCAATCACTCCTTGGGCTTATATGTCCGTGCGAAAGACTGTTAGCCATCCTCTTGTTGTAGCGTTCGATTTAAGCAGGTTGAGCCACCGAATGTCGGAGAGTTCGCGTCACATAATAGATTGAATCGGCAGCGAGAAAAGATGGATTCCGGTTGCAGATCCTTGGTATTGGAGGAACGCGAATGAACTGTGTTGGCATTGATGTTTCCAAAGGGAAAAGCATGATCGCCGTCATGCGGCCCTTCGGAGAAGTGGTGGTTTCACCCTTTGAAGTGCGCCACACCGCCAGTGAACTGAGCAAGCTGGCAGGGTTGCTCAAAAGCCTGGACGGTGAGACCCGTGTGGTGATGGAATCCACGGGTAATTACCACGCGCCGGTGGCCTGGCTGCTCCACGACGCGGGGCTTTATGTCTCCGTAGTCAATGCAATGCTGGTGCATGACTACGGGAACAACAGTTTAAGACGTGGCAAGACCGACAAGAAGGATGCCGTGAAGCTGGCCAACTACGGCCTTGACCACTGGCTCACACTGCCGAGATATGTCCCGGAAGAGGACACCCGGCTCATGCTGAAGACCTGCTACCGGCAGTACCAGCAGTATTCCAAAGTACAGACCATGCTGAAGAATAACTTAATCTCCCTGCTGGACACTACTTTTCCAGATGCAAACCGCCTGTTTACCAGTCCGCCCCGCACCGATGGCAGTGAGAAATGGGTAGACTTTGTGGCTGCTTTTTGGCATTGCGAGTGCGTCTGTGGCCTGTCTGAGAAGGCCTTTGCCGCCAAGTACCAGAAGTGGTGCAGAAAGCACGGCTACCATTTCAGCGAAGATAAGGCGCTGGACATTTATGCCTCCGCCTGTGGACACTTCGCTGTCATGCCGAAAACGGATACAGCAAAACTTTTGGTAGAACAGGCCATTTTCCAACTCCGGGCAACTTCTGCCGCATTAGCTGCTCTCAAGCAGGAGATGCAGTCCCTGGCGGCTTCTCTGCCGGAGTATCCTGTGGTGATGGAGATGTTTGGTGTTGGTCCAACCCTCGGACCTCAACTCATGGCTGAAATCGGCGATGTGCGCCGATTCCACTCCAAGAAGGCTTTGGTCGCCTTTGCGGGCATTGACGCCCCACCTTACCAATCCGGACAAATGGATGTCCGTAGCCGCAGCATCTCCAAGCGTGGTTCCGCTGCTTTACGCCGGACATTATTCCTTGTGATGGGCGTTTATCTGCAAAGCGCCCCTATGGGCGAACCTGTATACCAATTCATGGACAAAAAACGTTCCGAGGGAAAGCCTTACCGGGTCTACATGATGGCGTCTGCTAACAAGTTCCTGCGTATTTATTACGCCTCGGTAACTGCTTATCTAAACACACAGACACAGGCCTAAACCTATACCAAATGCCTCCTTGGCCGGCCGCCCTTTCAATTTTGAATTGTTCAGCGGCCTGATTTCGTATGCCCTTTTTCTCGAATTCAATATTTTGAAATTTCCACTTGACTTTTATTAGCAGGTCTTTCGTTCTGCTTTCTCATTTCTCTTATCAAATATTCATTGCTCGGCACTTTTCCTTCCAACCCTTCACAGTCAATTTTGTGTTGCCGCGCTTCCAAAATCCTATTCCTTTCTTCTTCATCTTCGCACTTCATAAACAAGGCAGAGTAGTCAACCGCCCGTTCATAAAATGCTCTCCCGTTTTCCATGATCGCCCCGCAGTTTGGGCAGTACGCGGATTTTGTAACCCTGTCCTTTGGCCGCTGGCGGCAGGATGAACAGCACACTCCGACGTACAGTTTCCCGTTCCATTTTCCTTGCACTTCCACCCACCGGGCACGGCGCACTTCCACAACATCTTTCGCTGGTGCGTCAAGAATAAATCGAACAGGGACAAAACCAACGGCTCTGCTGTTCCTGCATACCGCGTTTTCAAGAATCGGTTCACGCTCTATGTAGTCAGGCATCACAATCACCTCCCATTCTTGCCCCACAATTCGGACACGCTACTGCTGCACCAAAATTTTCATCGAGCTCTCTTTCAAAACTGCAATTCGTGCAGACCGCCTTATTTCTCTTTTTGAAATATCTCCAATTCCCGCGCACCACCGGTGCGACATCTTCTGCTGGAACGTATCCGATCGCTTGCATAACGCAAGTCGCATCCAATCCCCACTTCCAGTCAGTAAGTTCCTTAATGGCCTTTTCTCTATCAATATATTCGAATTTTCTCTCATTCACTGGCATCCACCTCCATATCCTTCATGGCGGCTCTGCGCGACCGCCGCTTTTCCAGCCGCCGATTAAACGCTTTCATTTTCGCCCAACCTCTGCGGTTTCTCGCCCACGGTGCAAAACGATGGTCGAACCTCGACTGCGGTTCCAAATATTCCTTGTATGTGTTTTGCCGCTTTCTCAATCGAATCAACACGCTTTCCCGCAAACTTTCCTTCTAGTCTGCGTAATTTATGTGAATCAAATCCACATCCTCTTTGTTTAGGATAAGATAAAGAATCATTTGTAGGAAATCACCGTCGCTTTCCTCCCACTCGAAGCATTCCCGGTGTTCTTTTACAAAATCGCATATTTCCTCGATTCTTTTCTCAAACCATTCGCATTCCCTTTCTCCGGTGGATTGGGAGACGTAGGCATCATAGCTGCGCTTTTCCTGTTGTATTCGCGGTTCCAACTCATGCGTTATACGAAACTGTGCATGATCTCGTTCTTGCTCAACGCTTCGTACTTGTCCTTCCAACTCTGATACTTTCCTGCGCAGCATTGAAATCTTATCTTTCAATCCGCTGATATATTGTTCATCAACGATAATTTCAGACATTCCCCGATCACCTCGCAATCACACAAAAATCTTTGGCGGTAGCGGTACTTCCGCAAACGTCGGTCTCCAAAGATGCAGACAATACGGATGCTGATTTACATATTCGCTTTTCGGCGGGTGGTATTGCAGCACGCATTCCTCTGCGTCAAAGAACATATCCTTGATTGCACACATTTCATCCCATGTAGGACAACGGTCTTTTCGGCTTGCACTGACATGTTCCCAACCGCCAACATCCGAAGCGATAACCAGAAACGATTTTCCGTTCACAAAAACCTTGAAAATTCCGTTTCCAGAATCGCCGCATTTCCCGATGTACTTTCGTTCATCATCGGTCAGCCGATACTTGTCCAGAGTATGTAAATCTTTCATTCCCGCAACTAAACTCCCTCCGCAGCCGATTATTTTTTCTTTTCCCCGATCTCAAGAACATCTGCCAATTGTTCTTCAAGCCCTCTTTTTCCCGAAAAGCTCATGCAAAAAAACTTAGGGAAATTCTCGTTCACCTGTTTTCGCTTTGCCTCGCAAAATGTTCCGCGCCCCGGCATACAACGCATAATCAATGCATCTTTTTGTATTCTGTAAAAGTAGTGGCAGTTTAGGCATGACTTTCTCTTAATGCGCTCAAGAAATTTCAAACCTTATTACCTCCAAATCCCATCCGGTTGATACGGCGGCGCAGCTTCTTGTTCTTTTTCCGCAGTTCTGAATTTTCTTGCATAAGGCGAATCATTTCCATCTGGTTTTCGTATTCGCGCATTACATCATCGGGTTCTTCGAAACGGCATCCCTTTTTGAACAATTCAATGATCTGGTCAACGGACATGCCGCTGACCGCTTCCAATTCTGCCAATTGCCGGTAAATCAGTTTCGTCGATTCGATAAACGAATTTGAATATTCTGCCCACGCAAAATCCATACACTTTATAAAGCCGTTATTCTTGTCCATTTTTTCGCTCCTTTCAAATGTTTACTGATGAAATTTGTAACCGTTTTCCGTCGCTTTGTTCCTCTGCCGATTCACGAAACGAAATCCCTGCACTCCACACATGACCGATAAACTTTATCTCTTTTCCTGCTTCATCCACTTTTGCGCTGTCCACAAACCCGATAGGAACCTCTGTATTTCCGATATACTTTACAATCGGTATTCCCTTTACATTTTCGAAAGCGGACTGCAAAGCGGCGGGGGATATTGTAAACCCGCCGTCTTGCATTGGTACAGTTATGCGAACTTCCTGCATTTTCATTTTGCGAATACCCTTCTTTCAAATAAACACTGTTTCAGGCAACACCTGACTGTTCCTCTCGATTTTCACCTGCATACCATCTGTTACTCTCGCTCGAATTTCTGTTTTTTTTGCGCCAAACGGGAGGAATGAACTACGATAATCTTCGCAAACAAGGAAATCATTTTCAAAGTGAAACACATTCCCGTGGCAATCTTTGTACGTTTCACTTCGGTTGCAAGTGCTCAACTTCGCCCATCTACCAACCCAGTTTGGCTGCTTGTCTTTGTACTCTGGATATCGCTCGGTGAACGCTTTATACTCTTCCGGCATCAGCACCGATAATTGGTATAAAACCATTGGCACAATTTTCTCTTGATAATCTTCTATTACTCCACCCATCATGGCGCAAGGTACGAAAGAACAAATCCGATGCAAAAGTTGTGGATTCATTCTTTCCCTTAACGCTAGGAATCCGCGAGAAGCAAAACCGGGATGCTCCACTAAAATTTTTCCGTTTTCATCTTTAATGGAAATGTGCGGAATGGTTAAGAAAACCTGTTCACCGATAGTGGTGATATATTCATGGGCCGGATAAGAAAGTTTTGCATAACAAGAACTTCCCTTTGCCGCGCTCCAAACTCGACTATATGCTTTAGAGCGTTTAAGTCCTCCGTCCACATATTCCACTTTTCCGAGTTTGCACGTTTTCCCAAACAAAGTAGTTACACAAAAACACTTGCCGAGCTTATGAGCAGAACACTCATTCGCGTGTTCACAATATATGTACTCGGCTCTTAGCCGTGCGTTTCGAGAACCATCACCATACAGCCCTACGTTAATCAAATTTTCCTCTTTCAATTTACCGGCACTTCCTTTCTTCTTGATTCACCTTTGATTTCCGTCCGATGACCGCACTCCCGGCAAACCAATGCGCTGTTTCTCGGATTGATTCGCATAATCGCGCCACATTTCGGGCAAGCTGCTTCCACAATCTTTTTCATTGTTCAGACCTCCTATCATGCGCGGGACGGTATGCTCTGCATCTTCAAAAAAGTATTTTTCGATTTGTTCCGGCGTCATCTGCGTATATGAAACAAACTCACACGCGATCTGGCAAATCTTCCGTAGGGAAGCAACCGTAATCGGATACCGTTCTGCAAAATCATTCAGTTCATACCCGTCTTGACCGCCCATTATGTTTCTTGTCCCGCAGTTCTCACACACTACGACCCCGCTGGCGGGGGCGATCATCACGCGCCCCCGCTTTCTGGAAATGTATTCTTCTCCAAGCTGTTCCGCAATAATTCGACCGCACTTCGCGCACCTTATCGGCACACCCTTCGTTTTCCTCACATGAAATCACCTGTCTTTAAATGCGAGTTTTTCTTTTAATGAACATCTGATAGCAAATATGTGCTATGGCATTCCGGGCAACAAACAACTTTGTCGCCAAATATGTTTTTGATGTAATGTTCACCATCCAGCGTGAACGACAGTTTGCAACAACCGCACTGTACAATTTCTTTTCCGTTGTAAAGCATACCGGTTTTTCTTATTTCATGCGAATTTTCATCTTCTTCTACCGGTTCAAACCGGTATTTTTGTTCGGCGTTCGGGTACTTATCCCGATCGACCTCGCTTGTGAACATGTCATACGGACGCACATACAATTGATGATCTCCGTACTCTGCGCGGTATACCACCATATCCTCACCGGTTTCTGTGTGCTTTGCAATGAAAAGCACGCGATACATATTCCCTTTGAAGTGGCGGTATATTCCTGCTGTTATTTCACGTTTCATGGCCGTTCCCCTCACTTGATTTCAAATTTCCCGTCTTTTTTCCTCCATGCTATTGCTACAATTACTCGCAGCACAGATATAATCATGTTGTAAATTGCTGTTATTGCAAACAGCGCTATCACAAGCGTCATCCACGGATGCGCTAATGCCCATTGTGTCATACATCCTCCTTATCCCGGAAACTGTTCGTTTATCGCTTCAACCCAAAACTGACGGTACAAATACTCTATTTCTTTCGCATATTCATACTTTCCTTCTTCTTCCAAGTGCTTTCGGAATGTTACAAGTTGGTTGTAAACCTCTTTCATCGTTTTGGAGTATTGAAGGGAATGCCTTAAAAGCACACGTCTGCTTTTTCTGTTCTTCATTTCTTGCTATCCCTTTCCGTACTTTCTTCCCAAAAGATACGCTTTCCACATTCCGCACAGAAAAACAATTCCCATCAGATCATCTACCACGCGCGGCTGGATTGCACCATATACAATCAACTCCAACGATTTCCAGATGATATCTGAAACGAACATGAATGCGAAACACGCAACGCAGCACTCCACGATATGCTCAGTTCTCATTTTCGGTTCACTCCAATCCAAATGAACGCACATGCAATCCACACTGCCCATAAGTACCACTTCGAACCTGCTGCATCAACGCCGATAGCCAGCAGGAAAAATACCAGCACGCTTACAACCGCTTTAATCAGGTTTTTTGTTTCCTTGTTCAACTTCTTACTGTTCTTCATCAATTACAATCCCTCCATGAATAATCACGCGCTTACCGTTTACATCGAAATAGGTTTCTGTTTCGGAAGAAGAAACATCGAACTTACCTTCCCACGATCTGACTTCCTCTCCCGTGTTGCTGTACACAGTAACCTTTCTTTCCAATCCACCGCCGTAATCACTGAAAATAGATTTTGCATAACGCTGGAAACTCTCGCTTCCAAACGTCAAGAAACAGATTATTCCGATAATTACAACAGTCACAATTCCGACCACAGTCTTAATAACTGTGCTCTTTCTTACTCTTTTCAACATTTTTCATCCTTTCAGCCCATCGTTTCATTTTTTGAATCTGCATTTCTCTATCAACGCTACAAACTCCGGATACTTTTTTGTTCAAAACAGCCAAGCAGTTAAATACATCCGTTATTTCTTCGTTCAGCTTCGATTTGGCTTCTTGAAAACTAACTGGCGTTGTATTTTCAAACACCCGAATCATCTTCAATGCCGCTTGCGAAACCTCGCTTGCTTCTTCTGCAAGCTGTCTCAACACTTGTTCCGTTGATGCCAAATCGTCCACACGCATAGCTTGTTTTTGAAATTCGTTCATGTTATTTTCTCCTTTTGATAATCTTTCCAACAAACGGTAAAATCCATCCGAATGTCAAAGCTCCCGCAACAAATCCAATCCAAACGCCAGTATCAACACTCATTCTTGTTCTCCCTCCAACTTCATAAAGCACGCCCAAAAAGTGCGGCTCTGCTTCCCGCTGTGATGCCCGAAAAGCGGTTTTTGCCCTATCGCCTTCCAAACTTTAGCTGCTGGAATGTCATACTCGCTCCACTTGAAAATAAGTACGCCGTCTTGTTTCAACACACGCATACATTCTTTAAATCCGTCGTGAAGCATCTGCGGCCAGTTGTCGTCCAGTTTCCCGTATTTCTTCACCAACCACGCAGTTTCCTTTGCGCCAGTCAGGTGTGGTGGGTCAAATACCACCAAAGGGAAAGAATTGTCCTGAAACGGCAAATCTGTAAAGTCGCAAATCACGTCCGGTTCAATCGTAAGCGTGCAGTTTCCGGCATTCTTCCAAAGGTGTTGATATTCCTCCCGACGCTTGTCGCAGTAAACAGCTGCCGGGTGATGCTTGTTAAACCATATAGACCTGCCGCCACACGTTACATCAAGAATTTTTTTGTCCATCATTACCTCCCGTCCGCTTCAAACAAAGGGCATTCAATCACTTTATAGCTTTCATGGTATTTCTTTACACCCCTGTCATTCGCGGCGATATTTGTCTTGATAGCGTTCCATCCCGGAACAGGAATGTAACTTTTCGACCATGAACAGCCACAAACCGCCCGTTTGCATCCCCAGCAGATTGTACTTAGTTCAGCCATTAAAAATCTTCCTTATCCTGCTCAAGCACTTGTCTCCGGTAGTCACAAGCCTTGCACCGTCTTACCGTTCTTCTTTTCTCATTTTCCCAGAAAGAAAAATCCTCTTTGTATCTCCTGAAATCAGCTTCGGCTCTCTTGTATTCTCGTATGTTATTGGCAAGTGCAGAGAACCTACTCCAAACATCCGCGATCTTCCATGCCGCCAGAGATATCAAAATTACGCCACCGGCAATGATAACCACAACAGATACGGCCCAAATTAGGTATAAAATAAATTGATTCATTAAAACCACCAACCTATCTAATTCAAATCACTCAAATTCCAGCAAGCGCGGCTTCGGCGGCTTCGCGGGTGAGTTTTTCGGCCACAGCGTCCGCAATGTACCGAGTAACTGGGTTGTTGTGATAGAAGCAGGTGTTCATTGCGGACTTTAGCGCGTTTTCCCGCGATAGATAAATCCTGACACGGAGAACCGCCAGTTATTACGTCAACAAACGGAATTTCCGCTCCGTTCAGTTTTGTAATGTCTCCCAAATGTTTCATTTCAACCACCGATTCAACACATTTTTTATTTTGGAAAGTAATTTTTCCTCAACAAAAGCTGCAATTTTCACTAAAACAAAAAACGCAGAAAGCAGAATGAGGGAAATGAAAAGCAAAAAAACGTAAAAAAGCACGTTTCGAAAAAATTCATTCAATTTTCGCCAACTCCAAGCATCAAAACCCCGCCATTTCTACCTGCCCCGGCAGAACGCCGTCCTCCATCCACCAGTGGAATACGTCTGTTCCGGTTTCCCATTCGGTTTTTAGGCCACGCTCGCTCCGTTCTTTTATCATCGCGTCAAATGCTCGAATATACGCCCACTGATATGTCGTCCACTTGTGAAACTCTGTCATTCTCCCTTGTTTTCCGGCCATCGGGCAACCGATACAACCTACTCGAGAAAAACCGCAACTATACAATTCATTGACGTTCACTTTGGCAAATGAAATGAAATCCCAAACATCCCGATCAGTCCAATCCACAATAGGATTGCAAACCCTTTTTGCTTTTAGCTTGCAATTCTCAAAAAGCTGTCTGGTATCATCATTGTCGTTATTTAGCGTTATTTTCTTTTTTCTATCGCTCATCATTGTTTCATATATTCCGCGATTTTTCTTTCTTTTTGCGCTTTCCGACCATCTCACACCTGTTGTAATCATTCTACCTGCGCCGCCGCCCTCTTTCAGCACATCACAGCAGTATCTAACCCACCGCGTCGGCGGAATCAGTTTTTGCGGAATAAGTGACCACATCGTAACAGGAACGCCCTTGTACGTCGGCCAGTTGATTGTGCATTTCACGCCATCCAGTTCCAGCCGCCGGAACGTATCTCTCACATGGTACACAGTTTCCGGTGCGTCTGCCGTAGTGTGATTGTGCTGCACCTCGTAATTTATACCTGCTATTTTTGCAAGAGCAAGACAAACGTCGCTGTCTTTACCTCCGCTTGTCGTCACAATCAGCGGCTTTTGGTAATATGTCTCGCTCATTTGTGCGGCTAATTTCAATCGTTCAATCGCTTTATCTAACTTATCCATTTTTACAAAATCACCTTGAACTATTTTCTGATAACATCAAAATCTCCGGCGCAGCAATATAGAACCCCGCACCCTGTACCGTGTCCTCATACGACTGCTTTCCCTCGAACGATTTCACGACTTCCTGTTCATCCGCTGTCATGTCACTGTACTGCTTTTGACCGTACCCATCAGGAAGCCAGTTCTTTTTGCGACCGGCGAACAGGTTGAACTTCTTTAACAACCGCTCGTCCGTGAAATAGATATGAACAGTGCCTTTCTTCTTAAATTCCAGATCAAAGAACTTGCAATGCAGCTTGCGGCCGTCGTACTTTTCTGCGGAAGAAATGAATGCGTCTCTGATAACCTGTTCGCAGTTCTCGCCATCTGTACGCCCATTGTCCAGATAGCCAAGGATTTTTTCGAGTTCAAGCAGGTAATCACGGGCTTTGTATGTACTCCATGAGCCGCCCCAGCGAGCATCATACAATCCCCAGAAGGGTACAATCACTTTCTTGTTCACGCGGCACGCCTTGTTCGTTTTCCATCCGTTGTAATAGTGAATGTTGTTGTTCTTTCCCATGCTGTGCTCATAGGTAAGATCATCGAACATACTGATAATCGCGTCCTCGACGTTGCCAATCAGCGTCTTTGACAGTTCGATTTTTACTTGCAGAATATTGTCCATCGTGAAGTCCAGACTGCGGAATGATTGCAGCTTTGCGAGATAAGCGTCTCTCACTTCTCTCGTCATAAGGCTTTGCATCTGCTTCGCTTCAAACAGCGCTTTCCAGTAGCAAGCGCGCAACTCCCTCACATACTTGTTTTGGTCGGAAATCGGTAAATCCTCACCGTTTGCAACGGTCAGTCGCAAAATATCTCGTTCTCCAACATACCGATTTAGCATCTTGAACTGGTCAATCATTTTCAGTCCAATTCTCGCTTCCATCTGGTATCTCTGCACCGCCGCCTTGAAAAAATCGCCGTCTACAATATCGCTGCATTCTGTTTCATCAACCGGAATATCAGCGGCTTCCCGCATATCGTCAAGGTTGATTTCCCTTTCGTATTCCTTTGGGATATTCACATACACCAAAGCCACTTCAACGTCAGTGCTTCGCTCTGCGCCGAGAAACGCGCCTGACAGCGTTTCAATCTCCGCTTGATATTCTTTAAGCCTATCCATCAAAACGCTCCGTAGCGGCGATTCTGGACGCAGTACGGTGGATGCGTTCAGCAAGCATACAATCTGACCGCCATGCTTCATCAAATCGAGCGCGTGGAGTAAGTGCTTGTCCCCATCCTTAAACGGCGGGTTCATAGCTATAAGGTCATATCGCGTTTGTGCGTCCCATGTCAGAAAGTCATTCGCCGCGACGTGAAATCCGCGCTCCCGCAGCACCGCGCGTAAATCCGGGTCGATCTCAACACAATCAAGCTGAAAAGGATGCTTGTCCTGCTTCATTCGGTTTCTGATTCCCTGTGCCAGATCGCCTTTACCAGCAGACGGTTCGAGCGCAAACTGTACTTTGCTCCAATCCACCATGTCCATCATCTTTTCCACAAGATGCACCGGTGTTGGGTAAAATTGTATTCCAAACATGTTGCTTCTCTCTCTTTCGCGATTATCCGTTTGATATACGCCAGTTCTTTTCCGTTCCCTCGAACTCCAAACGATATCCCTTTGTCATTTCGTAGATTCTGCTACCTACGCCCTGATCTATTTCCAGAATTTCGTCTACCGTTCGTTCGGTAGAAATCATGGTTATTAGCCCGCGATTGCAGTAGCGATAGTTCAGCAAATCAAATGCCAGCTTTACATCTGCCGGTGTCGGCTGTTGCCCTCGTTGCGATTTCCAAAGATCGTCTATGTACAAGACTTTGCATTCCTTGAGTGGCTTTATCTTTCGCTTGTACTCTGCATCATCTGTGACGCAGGCTTTCAATGCGGTGCTTTCGTCAACCCAGCACATGTACCTTGTTTCCGCTCCTGCCGCGATAAACCGCCCAGCTGCCGCCGTACAGAGGTGCGTTTTCCCACATCCCGGCTGGCCTGATAACAGCAGCCACCGTCTGTCCTTGTCTCTTACAAACCGCTGCACCATCTCTTTCGCTTCACGCTGCCACTCATGCGGCGTTTCAAACGACTTGAATGTACACCGCTTCACCTGATCGGAAAGCCCGCTTACCCGCAATCTGCGTAAACTATCGCGCTTCGCTTTGCACTCACATGTTTTGTAAAACTTCTCACCGTCACGAACAACCCATGTGTATTCGTGGTTCCCGCACCTCTGACATTCAACACCTTCGCGCGGCTCTACTCGCGGGCGGTGGTTCAGCGCCTTTTCAAATTCTTCGTCAGAGACGGGTAACATTGAGCTGGCTTTTCTGATAAGTTCTTGGAATGTCATTCGCTCCATTTGGTTTGTCCTCGATTTTCTCCCATAGAATCCCCTTCCAGTTGTTCGACATGGAAAGTGTGATAACTCCGATCACCGCGCTTTCTCCATGCTTTTTCACTTTGTTCTCAATCTGCGTCAAAAGGGATTTTAGGCTGGTTGCTTGATATCCCTCTTTTCGCTCCTGCTTGTACACAAGCCAGTCGTGGACGCTTTCTGCAAGAGTGGTAGAGTTAAAGCGCGTTTGGAGTTCTTCGGTGGAGGGGATTTTAACAGATGCGTTTCTCCTTCCCCTACTATGGTTATTATCTGTGTCATTATCTGGGTTATTATCTGGGTTATTATCTGGTATAGGTTCGCCCTTTTGGGATAATCCATTTGACTTTTCGAAACAATCCATTTGCCCTTTTGGCATAATGGATTTGCCTTTTTCGGTGACTGCATACCACAAAGTTCGATCATAGAAAGATTTGTTGTAATTTCCTGTAATAATCAACCCTTCGTCTTGCAAATGTTTAAGTGCATTTCTTATTTTCTTTTCAGACAAATAAGGGAATATCTCACACATCGCTTTCATGGAGTTAAATGTCCAGTAATAACCGTCGAAAAAATTCTTTTCGTTCTTCTCGTTTAACTCAATCCAATATTCAAAATGGTTAAGTATGATAGCTTCTGGAAAACCGTATCTAACGGCTAAATCTACATCGAAGTGATGTTGCATTTATTCACCTCATTTACAACTCGCCGCGAAACCAATGACCCTTAAAGATTGCAACCATTGAAGGGAATGGGGCTGAATTTTTGCTACAACCAAATTTTAATCTACCCCGAATAAAACGAATCTCACCCCAGTCTTTTTGGTATATGTAATCATGAAACCACTTTGTATCAGTTCTTGCAGGAAGCAGCATAACAATTGTTGAGCCAAACTGTGCAGACTGGTAATATGCGTTTCTTACCCATTCACCGATTTTTCTTCCATAAGGAGGGTTGCACCAAGAAGTTTCATCCCAATCTTTTGAAAGTCCGTCATCTTCCGGAGTATAAAACTTATTGCATTTTGCGTTTTCGGGAATCGCACATACGTCTACGATAAAATGAAACTCTTTGTCCAACTCGTCAAATAAATCTTGTGGTGTTTCCCACATATCGGTTTTGCTCGAAAACATAACTTCACTATTCATGCTTAAATCCACACACCCTCTCCATCCATTTCAAATGCTGCCGGTATGCAGCCTTTTTTCTGTCCAATACATGTGTACTTGCATATTCCTTAAACGCTGGACATGATTGCGCAATGCCCACATTGCACCGTTCTTTTCTCGTACACGATGCACATGGCGATTTGATTTCGCAGCGTTCTTCGATCAGCGTCAACGCACGTCACCTCCCCACTGTTCGGCCATAGCACTGGCGATACCAGGGAAAGTTTTGCTTCTTGCTTTGCTTCTTTCTTTTGGCGGCAATTTCATTGTTTCCATGTGCCATCTTGGTTCCTTTGCACCAGACTTGCATTGAACAATAATAGGCTCCACAACATCTGTCGGAACAAGTTTCGGAAGCCCTTTAAGCCAAAGCCCTGTTTTTTTCTTTTCTGGATCTCCAAAATAATAAGGCTCAATATATTGGTCGGGCTTTCTCCATCTGCTCGACATAATACAAACAGGATTTTCAATAGCAATTTTTTCGCAATCGGCATTTGCAAACATCATAAAAAATTTTACTGCTTCTTCTCTTTGCTTTTCTCTGTCAGGAAATCTATCTTTGTATTCAGGCTTAAACCACTTATTCCCTGTCAAAGTAAGATAGGTACAAGGCGGGTGCGCGATAATCAAATCCCACTTTTCATTTAGCAACGGAAGTACATCACCTTGAATATGCCATTCTGGATGACCACCGGAACACTCCTGAATATCGCATGAATACGCCTCGTGTCCCAACTCTCGAAACGCCTTGCAAACCGCCTGTGATTCTTCACAAGCAACGAGCACTTTCATTGGCACTTGCGGGATGTGCCAAACTCGCAGCTTCGCCATTATTCTTCCTCCTTGTCGTGGATGTTGCCGATAATCTCACAATAAGACAATCTGGAAATGTCTTTGTTCATCCATCCGTTATCATCCCGCAAACAAAACGATGCTGTTTCTTTGTCCAAATAAATTGTAAAAATCCTGTTTTCGTGGGGGTCGTAAATTTTGTCTGCATCAAACGCCTTTCTGCCATTCCTATCGGTCAATCCGATGTGCTGGCAGACGGTTTCATGGTCGATGTGATAAGTGTTTACAGCCGTACCACCAGAAAAAGGTTCAAAAACAGTCATCCGGTTTAGCTCTTTTCCTCGAACGGAAGGAAAAGGGTATCCTTCCACCCACTCCTTATTGTCCGTTCGCTTTGCCTTAAACAAAATTTCTCGCATTGCGCTATCCTCCTATCCGTTTTTCGATTGCGTCCCATGCTTCATCGGTTAGCGGGCGACCGCAATTCGGGCAAAAGTTAATCTTAAATGCCGAGTTTGCAGAAATACCTTTCATGCAGCAATCAGCATATGGCGGGCAAGCATTACATTCTGTTACGAGCGTTGCCGCCTTTCCAAATGTGTTCATAAATAGCTTCGTGCTGTTTGTGTGCTGATATAGCGTTTTTTCCCCTCCGCAGTACTTGCATGGTTTCAGCGCTTCACGGTAGATATGCGCGGTCGGATAGGCGTAGGCAAACCACGTTTTCCCGTAATCTTTTTCCTTCAACCATTCACCACTTGCCGCATAAATAGCGCAAATTCCATCTCCATCATGACGCTCGTCAATAACACCTGCACACTTTGACCCTCTAAAAGATAATAAAACATTTAACCCAACAAAATCATTTTCATAGAGCATTTCCCGAAGTTGTACCGGTGTCAGCGGTTCGTTACTATGTTCCATTTCATTCACTCCAATTCCAACTTGTGGGCTTTGAAAAAATCAAAAATGCGAACAAGACATTAGAACGTAATATCATCATCGCCCGCGACTTCCTGAAAATCAGGCTCAACATTGGGAACGGAATAACCATTTTCATCTGCATCGACGGATGGAGCATACGAACCGCTTGCGGATTCTCGCGCCTTTTTTGTTTCTCCAAAGTCAACATTATCGCACTTGACCTCTATTGAATAGTGGTTCTTTCCGTCCTCTCCGACCCAACTTTTCGATTGCAGTTTACCAGCGACCGTAGCCATATGACCTTTTGCAAACCATTTTGAAACAAACTCTGCGGACTTTCCCCATATGACGCATGGAATAAAATCCGATTGTCTATTTCCGTCAGCTGATTTGGTGCTTCTTTCAACGGCAAGAGTGAACGAGCAAACAGCTACATTTGACTTCGTATATTTAAGCGATGGGTCGCGTGTTAAGCGACCCATCAAAACAACTTGATTTATCATAAACGGTTATCTCCTTTCGATATTATTTAAGAAAATCTGCCAAATCTTCTTGATCGTCTCCGTTCAAATCCTGAGCATCAGCATCGATTGGAGAAGAATCCGAGTCTGTTACTTCTGTGAACTCACCAGAAACAATGTTGTCAGAGCTTTCTTCCGGAAGATTGTTAATTTCAGCATCATCAGCCAGCGCGGATGCAGCGGAAAGCGCTTCCGGTGTCGCGGTACGGTAGTCAATGGACATAACACCGTACTTTCCAATCAGCTTACGGAAAACCGTCTTTGCAGCCATATCTTCAAAGTTTTCGCGCCATCCCTTGCCCATGTACTGACCCTTGCGGTTTTTCTTTTCGTGTTCCTCAACCTGTGCGCGGCTCATGTAGATTGTCTTTTCCATTCCGTTAATCAGGCGGTAGTATCCGACCCAACCAGCGATAGGCAATTTTTCGCGCGCTTCTTCGTCCTCCACCCACTCGATTTCAACTTCTTCGGTCAAGCGGTTATAGCTTTTCAATTCTCCCTTGCGCACATCAACCACGTTAATGTTTCTGTAAACACCGGTGCGAATTGCAAGCTGGTTCATCCCCTTCCATCCGAGAATAAAGGATGCTTCCATGCGCTTCTGATAACCGCCGCCATCTAACTTAATGCTGTTGTTGAACGGTACGATATAGGAATAGCCGAGCGCAGGGTCAATGGGGAGATCGTATGTAGCTGCCTTTAATGCAGACTGAATGATGGTGACAGGCGCTTGCTGAAATGCTGCTTGCAGATTCTTGTCTGCATTAACGAGGGAAATAATGCTTGCGATAAACTGCGGCGCACGCTTGCCAAGCAATTCGTCGAACCGGCGACGATAGCCCTCGCTGTCCAGCAGGGAGTTCATCATCGTTGTGATGGTTGCTTTCGGTTTTTGTTCGGATACTGCTGTACTATGCTGTCCCGCTGTTTTTGCAACGATACCATTTTGTTTTACTGCCATTTTTAACTTCTCCTTTTCGTTTTATTGTTCGTCATAGATTTTAAATCTTACCGGTCTGCTTACTGATGAATTGTAGTATGGGTCTAAGTCCAATTCTGGATGATCTGCTTTGAAACGCTTTGCGTCAAACGTCCTGCGAACCTGCTCTTTTGCAGATACCTCATATCCGTCGTTCCAACCTGTTCCGCATGAACCAAGTTCCAAAATCAACTTTTGCTTGATTGCGTCAGATTGCTTTTTCAAATCATCGGTCTGATCTTTAATTTCTTGCAGACGCTTAATAGCATCAACTGATGTATCAAGTCTAACGGTAGCTTCGTTGTCTACGCCTTTAATTAGGCCAGAAATGGCATTTTGCGCTGATTCCGTCCCGTCTGGTGGCGGCATCTTTCTCGGAAGAACGTTTCCAAGCCAAAAGTCTTTTGCCGCCTGACGCAATACGGCAATATCTTCATCGTTCCGGTCGATCTCAAACGTGTAAAACGCCTTTCCGAGAACGAGAATTGCCAAATGCCATTTTTTCAAACCAGTAATCATCATGTACCACTGGCACTGAATGTAATACTGTGGTGGGACGCTATCATCTTCCAGACCTCTTACCGCCTTGCTGTTCGGTGACATGGTTTTGCATTCCAATCCGATTTCATCTTTTTTACTCCACCGATCAATGTCTGCAATCATGTAATCACATTCATCATCCATTAGGATGTGAGGATTTTTACGAACGCGGATTCCGGTTTTTTCGGTAAATCGTTTCACGACATATTCCTCAAGGTCGCGTCCGATTCGCATTGCTTCGTTGTCCTCTTGCGGTGCGAGTTCGCCAACCTTGTCCATATAAATCGCAAACGGGGACAAATAAGGGTGCATACCAACCAATGCGGCGACCTCGCTGCCGCCGATGCCGTTCTTTCGCCAAGAAAGCCATTGTTCTCGGCTCATTCCTGCGGTAGATACCAAAACCCTCAAAAACATTCACCGTCCATTCTCTCTTGTTCTAGTTTTACTTTCCAAAGGATAGAAGCGAAGAACGCGGAAATCTCATCCTTGAAATACTTTTGGAAATCATCCTCACTTAGATAAGCCATAATACGATCGCGCGCTTCCAGCATGTATGCGAAGTTGTTGATTTCTTTCTGATCTTTTCTCTCTGGAGGCTCTAAGGGAAGGTCGGGGCATCGGGTCAGTAAATAACTCATTTAATCAACCTCTTTTAGTTCCCCGTTTTCTAGCATGTAGAACACATCAGGTTTGACATTTTTACCATCAACACAAAATGCCTTGACAGACAAAATGTTCATGTTATCATCTCGCTCGGTCAAAACAATCCAGCATCCAAGTGCGCCTTTTGCTTTTGATTGATAACCAGAAACAAAAGCAATACTTTCCGACCCGCTAACTTCTGCTGCCGACCGGTCACCCGTGTTCGTCGCTGCCGATTGGTAGCCCGTGTTCGTCGCTGCCGACCGGTCACCCGTGTTCGTCGCTGCCGATTGGTAGCCTGTGTTCGTCGCTGCGGCATTTTCAAAATCAACCTTGTTCAAAATAAACTTAACGCCCGCTTTAATCAGTCCGGACAAACCAATTTCAGCTTCAATGCGAATTTTCTTCCCGACGCGTTTGCTATCATCATGCGTCTGATCGTTTGCATCAAGATCGACTTCGCAAAAACGAGAAGTCGGGTCATAGTAACCAAACACATCAAACGGATTTTCGCAGGCGTGAAAGCCGCAGTGACAAATATCTGCATTTTCTGTTTCATACGACTTTCCAATCTCATACTGAAACCCGCGACATTTCAAGTCTTTATCAAATCCTTTGTAACATTTCAAAATGAATTCCTCCTATTCAAACATAAACAATTCCTGCAAAGGGACTTTCGCAATCTTTTCAATTTTCATTGCTGCCCATAACGGAATTTCCGTTCTTCCATTCAACCAACCTGTGATAGTAGACCGACAAACGCCAACCATGCTTGCCAATTCGTTGTGCGAAACTTTGTTATTGCACATCCATACTTGCAAATTAACGGTATTCAACATCACCGAACCCCGATTTTCTTTGCGGATGCATAATTACCCTTTGTTTTTGCAATATACATTGCCATTCCTGTGCTTCTCTTTTGCATGTCCCTAATGGTTTGCTTTATTTCTTTGCAAGTCTTTCTCGACATGCGCTCAACCTCCTTTGGTTTATTTGTTCTTCTTTTCGACGCATACGCTCAAGAAAACCAATGCTGAAAAAAATCCATAAAAGACCGATAGCGGCAATGACAATCCATGAAACGCCGCAGTCAGATGCTGCCGCCAACGCAAACGGGATGCACGTCCATGCTATTTTCAGGAACGATTTCACTATTTCCCTTCTTCCAGTCCGTGAGTATTCCGATGTACTCAATCCATCTATGCGGTCTGATCGGTCGCAAGATAGGGTTTGTCTTAAAACACAAAACAAGCGCTTCGCCGATTCTCGGATAATCATCCACAAATTGGAATCCAACAAGTTCACCGTTTGCAATGCGCTTTTTGATATTGCCGTGATAGGCGTAGTAGCTCATTTTTCTTCACACTCCGAAAATGCTTCTTCGTAGGTCATACCAGTTACGCGCAAAATCTGGTCGATTGTATATTTTGATGGATGAACCTCGCCAGAAAGGCAAATGTACATTGTTCTGTTGGAAACACCGCACAAATCAGAAAAAGCACTCACAGGGAGCAGATTTTTTCTTAGATATTTTCTGATATTCGGATAAACAACTTTTTGAGATTTATATATAGAACGAAGTCGTAGGCCGGACTTGCAAGAAAGGCGACTGATTAACGCTTTTGTGACACCGAAATAATCTGCAATTTCTTGCAAAGATGAACCGTTCTTGCGCATTTCTAATGCTTTTTTGCGGTCATCATCCGACATTTTGCGTTGAGCCACGGGGAAAAACCTCCTTTTGTTGAAATTGCGATGCAATTTGCTTGATCGCAGAAATATTTTCGGAAGTAAGAAACTCGTCTTTCCCTGCATTTGCGGCAATAGATTGCGCAAAGCGTGGGGAACGAACAATCATTCTTATGTACAAGTCAATGCGCTTCACTTTCAAACCTCCAAAATAAATTCGATCTCGCTTGACGGGATTTTCAAATATTTGATAACGCGGGAAAGTTCCGACAACGTAAATGTTTCTGGCTTTTTTAGCCGACGGCGCAAGGTATCGTAGTTGAAAAACATAAGTTGTGCGGCGGCGCGAACGTTTGAAATGCCGCGTATTGTCATGTATTTATGTATTACACCGGATAGTTGATCTGTTTTTTTCTGCGGCATGCTAATTCACCACCGAAATCATTGAGATTTTCTTCTTTTCACAATATTGTCAACGGCAGCTTGTAGGCGTTCTTTGGCGTTCGGCGGCTTTCGCTTCCCGTTCAAGACCATCGAGACGTAATTCCGCGTTACTCCAAGTTCCTTTGCAACTTCCTCGTAAGTAATTCTTTCGTTGTGCATCCGGCCAACAAGTCTGCCAGTCCACTTTTCAGGCAAAACAATCCTCTCCTTTTTGTATATAATTTCGAGTTGAAAAAGGTAACAAAGTATGATATTATGATTTTGCAAGATAATCACCGAAAAATATCGCTTTGATAAAAGATGCAACTCATACGATATCAAACGCAACCAACGAAATAATCATAACGCTAACAAACGCAAAAGTCAATGGTAATTACGTTAACTTTGTAAACTTGTATATATGAACAAAAACGGAGGTGTATTTTTGTGTTTTATGATAACTATGTACGCTTATGCAACTCTGTGAACAAATCACCATCTGCCGTGGCTTTAGAAATTGGGATTTCAAAGCCTACTGTGTCAAGATGGAAGAACGGAAGCAAGCCTAATCGAGCGACGCTATTAAAAATTGCAGATTATTTTTCTGTCAATGTAGAATGTCTGACCGGTGATAATGAAGCACAAAAAGAAAAGCCCGCTGAAAAATTCAGCGGGCCAGCGAAGTATGAACTTCTTAACGATCACGACAAGGCTTTGGTGGATGAGATGATTGAGCGTCTATACAACTCTCAATCAGCAAATCAATAATTTCCTTATTTTCTTCTGTCAACATTTCGTATTTTTCAAACAATGTCATATAGATTTCTCCTTTTTCAAATCATACTTTTGCAATGGGATAAAATATGAAGTTGCTATAAAAATAAAAAATGCCCTGATCTCAAGCGTTGATGTGCTTGAGGTCAAGGCTATGTTTACAATATACTCCAATTTTGCAGAAAAGCAAGTGAAAATTTTATAAAGGCGGTGAGTGTATGGGAAAGGCTAAAATTTTGCCGTCTGGAAATTGGCGGTGCAGAGCGTATATTGGTAAAGATAAAGATGGAAAGAAAGTTTACAAATCGTTTACTGCGCCAACGAGAAAAGAAGCCGAACTGATGGCGGCGCAGGCTGCGGTTTGTGGAAAAACCGAAGATACAGAAACTATAACCATTGGGCAGGCGGTTCGTCTATATATCGAAAGCAAGGAAAATGTACTTTCGCCGTCAACAATAGAGGGATATCGAAAAATCGAAAGAAACAGGATACCAGATATTGCAGACATTTGTTTGGATTCATTTGATACAAAAGCTGCTCAAAAGTATATAAACAAGATAACAAAATCACTTTCCCCAAAAAGCGTATCAAACACATGGGGGTTGCTTTCATCGGCAATCAAATTGGCAGAACCGGAGAAACACCTTGCGGTAACGCTACCTGCAAAGCGAAAAAACGTCAGGGATTTACCATCCCCGAAAGAAGTCATTGACGCAGTTAAGGGCACGGATGTAGAGCTACCAGCCATGCTTGCTATGTGGCTTTCTTTGCGACTTTCAGAGGTACGCGGGATAAAGTATAAGGACATAAAAAACGGCGTTCTGTCGGTGCGGAGAACCGTTTTATTGGTGAACGGCGCGGATGTTGTTCGGGAACAAACAAAAACTTATGGAAGTACAAGACGGCTCAAGCTGCCCCCATATTTGGTGCGGTTGATCGGAACTGGCAACCCGGATGACTTTGTTGTGAAAATGTCCCACACCGTGATATACAATAGGTTTGTAAGTTGCATCGAAAATGCCGGTCTACCCCACATGAGGTTCCACGACTTGCGACACCTTAACGCATCTGTGATGCTCCAACTTGGCATACCGGAAAAGTATGCAATGGAGCGTGGCGGCTGGACAACCAACAGCACTTTGCAGAATGTATACCAGCACACGTTTTCGGCCGAGCGAGAAGCGGTTGATGAAAAGATAGATAGTTACTTTGAAAGGTTGCTTGGATGACACGAAAGATGACACGACACCGAAAAAATGGCTACCTGTCTGGGTTTTGCGGGGGTTCAAGTCCCCCCATCCGCACCAAAACAAAAGACCCGATTTTTCGGGTCTTTTTACTTTGTATAGGTAAAAATGCATAACTTATATGCAATATAAATGATTTTTGCAATTTTTCGAGTTGGTTGTATTTGCTGGTAAAAAGCAAAAATAACTAACAAAAAGCATATAAATTTAACGCGAGATGACACGAAAGATGACACGACTTTTTGATAGAACAACCATCAATCAGTATCGTAAACAGAAAAGAAGAAAATATTTTTTTGAAAAAAGGTTGACGGAAAAGAAAAGATAGGTTATACTTAAAGCACGTTCAAACGAACGACAACGGCGCACTTCGCGTCAAAACTCATAAATGAATAAGGACTTTGCAAAGAGCCACTTTGCGGCTCATAAGCAAGGCTTTATCGTTATGGTTTTTGACGTGAAGTGCGCCTTTTTTCGTTTGTGCGAAGATTGTTTCTTTCCCTCCTATTTTCTTGTCGAACCTCCCTACAAACGCGGGGAGGAAACGCGCGAGTGGTTCAATGGTAGAACGTCGGCCTTCCACGCCGAACACGCGAGTTCGATTCTCGTTTCGCGCTCCACGGGGCTATGCCCCACCCTAAAGGCTTGCGCAACGTGTCGGAATACACATGAAAGAGGTGAAATGCTATCCTCTCTTTTATCCGGCGCAAGCCGAAACCATCCTTTCCTTTCTGTACCCGGCGGCACTTTGGTTTTGCCGCCGGGATGTGTAAACAATTGCAACCATCAAAAATAAATAAAAAAGAGGTGAAAAATCCCCTTCAACAATTCCGGATACAAACAAGTGGTTGCAATTTAACCCGGCAAATCCTACTTTGCCGGGAATATGCCGCGACGCAGTTGAAAGAGACGGTCGCGGTGCAAAAAGTAAAAAGGCGATGATGATATGAAAGCAATGTTATCTCAACCTATGGCTGGAAAGACCGATCAAGAAATTGTTGCAACAAGAGAAAAAGCCATTTCTCAGTTGAAAGATATGGGGTATGATGTTGTAAATACTCTGTTTACGGATGAATGGCATAGCAGAGAGAAAATGCAGGAAAGAGGGGTGGTTCAGATTCCGCTTTGTTTCCTTGCAAAGTCTTTGGACAACATGAGCCTGTGTCATGCGGCTTATTTTTGCAAGGGCTGGGAAAATTCGCGCGGGTGTAAAATTGAGCATGATGCGGCGGTTGCATATGGACTGAAAATAATCTACGAATTTTAATCATTATGAGAAACAACAGAAAGTAATAAACGTGGTGTTAATATGAAATACAGAAAAAAACCAGTCATTATTGAAGCCTATCAAACTGATAAGGAAATGATTATCCACACACTTGAGGGCGATATGAAAGCAAGCGTCGGTGATTACATCATCACTGGCGTAAACGGTGAGAAGTACCCTTGCAAGCCTGATATTTTCGAGAAAACATACGAACCTGTTGAGTAAAGGAGAGAAAACATGAAGTATAGTTGCATGGAAACTTGCGGAATGGAAAAGCCTTGTGGAAATATCCATTGTTCCGCAAACCCGAATTATGTTCCACCAAAGCAGAAAAACAAGAAACGATAAGTTTCGTAACGGACGGAACAAAGAAATCAGGTGGTGATAGCATGGTAAAGTTGGGTGAATCTGTTATGAAATTCGGATTGCGGATTTATCTCGGAATGTAGTTATGCCACCGTTTATAATTTCATGATTGGTGGTGATGCGAAAATGGACGGAGCAGGTACAACAAGCATGAAAATTGAGCGGTGGCGGAATAGACGTTCCTACGTGGTACGGTAAAACAAGACGGGAGTTTATCCTGAATTGTAATAGTAGACGCTTACTGGGTAAGGTTGTACGGGCGCGTGCGCTCGTCCCGATTGATTCAACCATGCTGGGTGCAAATCCCCGCCCGCTCACGGTATGCAGGACAGCCGAAAACCTGCGCAACGCCCCAACACGGGGCGATATGCCCTTGTAAACTCAAGAGGGTAGAGTTTCCCTAAAAGTGGGTGTGGTTGCCGGTTCGAGTCCGGTCAAGGGCACCCATCGGTGATGCGGTGATGCACACGGCGGTTAGAAGAATTTGGCGAATTCCAAGCCAATGACTGTGGAAAGACACTATACCAGAGGCTTGCGTCGGTTATGCACTGGATAAGGGAAACCGACGGTGTTGCAACGCTTTCTTTTTGGTTTTCTTTTGCATGAAACCAAAATCGGCAAATGTTATGCCGTGACACCCCGGAAAGACGGGGGTATACGCGGTGAGAGATATTGGATTTTATCGTATGAAGATGCTAAGGGTACGCCCGTTGCAGGTTCGATTCCTGCCCGCCGCATGTTACAGAGAGGTCCGGTGGATGCCGGACGGGAGGTCGGGTAACGCTGATCTCCCGCAAAATGCCGATTAGTCTGTGTTAGGGCAAGTCGGTGCCAGAATAGGGGCTCACGTTTGCGGACGTGGAGACTATTGAAACCAGTCTTGACAGCCGGAAGAGACGGCAACATGGGGCATGGTCTAATGGTATGATGCGCATGAATATCGGCCGTAATGTCATGCGAGATGTCGGTTCAAGTCCGGTTACCCCTCCAAACATGCTATTGTAGCTCAGTTGGTAGATCGGCGCATTTGTAATGCGCGGGTCGGCGGTTCGAGTCCGTCCGGTAGCACCATATGTCCCTAAGTCTTAACAGGGCGGTGGGGCAAAAATGCTGACTCCCAAGGCAGCAAGTATTGACGGCGGGAAAGACCGCAACTGTTTTCGTTCTACCTTGCGTTTGCACTGCAAGGCTGATGCAAGGGAAATGCGGCTGGTTGCAGATAGCCGCAAATGCGTATACGCAAAACGGGAAACGCGCACCGCAAAGAGATATCGCTTTGAAACGCGCAAACGGCGGCGAAAAAATATAAACAAGGGAGGAAACTTGCCTGTGCGTATTTGGTGTAGAACGCCGCCAATACCCGCGAAAAGCGGGTATACGGGTTCCGAGACAGGTCTATTTCGGGTTCAAATCCCGTGGAACCCTATCGCCGTGCGGGCGAGATTTTACCTTACGCCGCCCCTGCAAAAGCGGGGGCGGGACATGGTTCCTTGGCGTGAAGGTCGCGCAAGCGGCTCATAACCGCTGGGTCATGGTTCGATTCCGTGAGGAACCACCAAAAAATATTTTTGTGAAAGCGAGGGACAACATGAACAAAAAGAGACTGAGCGAAGAAGTGGCGCAAAAGGCAAATGCGCAAAAAGGAACGGTAGATCGCGTGATTAGCGCGTTTGTAAACGTGCTGCGAAATGCCATCATTGACGGCGAAGAAGTGCAACTCACCGGCCTTGGCACGTTTTACACGAAGCGGTGCGAAGCGCGGGAGTGGAAGAACCCAAAGACGAACGAGCCTTGTACCGTACCCGAGCACTTCAAACCGATGTTCCGGTATTCCAAAACCATATCTGACGAATTACGCCATAAGGAATGAAAACTGCCGCGCCGGTTGCTGGCGCGGCAGTATGGGAGCGTAGCCAAGCGGAAAAGGCATCGGTCTTTGACGCCGACATTCGTTGGTTCGAATCCAACCGTTCCTGCCATAGAAAAAGAAAAGGGGAAAGATATGTTCCGAAAAAACGTATCGAGACGATGGTTTGAGATCATCATGGTAAGCGACGGCGGCGAAACGTCCACTTTCCGCATTGAAGCGGAAACGGAAGAAGCGGCGCGTCTGCTTTGCCAAAAAGAAGGATGGAAGATTGCTTCCATAAGAAAAGAATAAACACTTTCTTACTTTGTAGAAAGATAGCCAATAGGGGCTGTGAACTGTTTGACAACAGTTTGCAGCCCTTTTTTTGTTGCTTTGAAAGGTGAAAAACCATGCTAAATCGGGAACAACAGGAAGCCGTTTTCAGAGGAAAACCAATTCAATGGAACGGCCTTACCCTGTTTCCAATATTGGTGTCGGACTTTATTCAATTTTCCGATGCCAAACTGGGGCTGATGGTGGCACAGCAAACGCTCCCTGTCAAATACGTTTGTATGCGTTTTCTGGAAGCCCTTTACACGATGGACTACGACGCAAAACAGAACGGCAATGCGGAGGGAGGCGGTCTTTTCCTGCGCCTGATGATTTTTCTGCGGCTGGCGTTGCGGCTGCCGGTGCTGAAAAAAGAGGATGGTCGGGAATACGTTGAACTCTATCTTGCCACAAAACCAGATGAACCGCGCAAATTACTATCCATCAAAGTAAAGCAGGATGAAGCGGTTGCAGAAATTACGCCAAAGAATTTCAAAGAACTGCGAGAAATCCTTGCGGCACAAAACGGCATTACTCTGCCGGATGAGTTGGCAAACCCCGAACTTGTCCAAGCAGAGCGAGACATCGCGGCGCATAACGCGCCAAACCTGAAACCTGACTTTGAAGCGTGGATATATTCCGTCGCCGTAAAAACAGGAACGTCGCCAGAAAGCATATACGACTGGACGGTGCGGCGTTTCGGGCTGGTGGATGAAGCGATCACCCGAACAACGGGGCATTTGATTGCCGCACTCACGGAAGCCAGCGGCGGGAAGTATAAGGATGGAAACCCCTACCCTTCGTGGAAGTACGACCGCGAGGAAGGTTGCCGTGCGCTTATCAGCTTTGACGCGCTGCAAAGCAGTCTTTCGGGCGCAGTAGAAAAACGATAACAAAGGAGGACACAAATGAACGTATACGGTTCTATTAACGGCATGACCGTTTATGCAAAGGGTACGATGCACCTCAAGTGTTTCGACCCGACAACCAACGATCTTCTGTTCTATTCGGACAAAATCATCACTAACCAGCTGCAATCCACCGTAAACCTAGGCGCAATCAACGCTGGTATCGGAAACCCGGTTGTAATTCAGATTCCCGACACCCCTTCCCTGACGCAAACCATTACTGCTGGCGATTTCTCGTTGGCGGCTCGTGCGCTTGCCGTAGGCTCTACCGTTGTTTATGACGGTGTTGTGCCGGTGGATGAAGCCGTAACGGCGACCGGCACTACAATCACTGTTGGGCAAACCCCGTGCGCACCGCTGGGCGGTTGCGATATCGTTTGTACGATCAACAACGACAGCACTTCTTACCTGATTGATGCAACGTCCATGCAGGTACAGGGATTCACCGCGACCGAAGGGACAACCTATTGTGTACACTACTACACGAAGTCTGCAACGGCGATGCAGATGAGCGTAAACACTCTCATGTCCCCTGCTGTTGTACGCTCTCTGTATACCATTCCGCTGTATGCGACGGAAGCTGGACAGGGCGCAAGCAATCAGGGTTCGCACGTTGGTAACTGCTACATTACCGTACCGCGCATGCAGTTTAACGGCGATGTATCTACCGAAGGTTCGCAGACCACGGCGGCAACCACTAACCTGACCGGTACTGCCCTCTCCTACAACGAGGCGTGCGATCAGGGTATTCAGTGCGGTTCTGCTGTTTCCCCGAAGCTGGCCTATATGGTTGTTGAGATTTTCGGCAACCCCGACCAGTTTGTGCAGAGCCTTGCGGTTGTTGGCGGCAATGAGATCGACGTTACATACGATGAGGGAACGCCGATTCCGGTTAAGTATGTCATGCCGGACGATTCCCTTGTCACTCCCCTTATGAGCAACCTGACGTTTGCGGTTGCAGAGGGCGATACGCAGTACATCACTGTTTCTCCGCTCGGCGTTGTAACTGGCGTAGCCAACGGAACCGGCACAGTGAACATTACCTCGAACTACAACACGGAACTGACCACATCGGTTGAGTGTACCGTTACCGGCGCGCCCAACCCGCCGACGGCTAACGTGGATTTCGCACTGACTACCCCGACGCCGGACGGTTCGAATACCATTGAAGGCGGCGGCGCGACGATGAACGTTACCGTAAACGTGCAGAACGGCACTTCCAGCGTTGTACTGACAGCTACCAAGACTGCGGCGCAGAGCATCGCCATCGGCGGTACGGATTCCTCGGACGTTTCTGCGGGCGGCGGCGATACCGACCCGACCTACACCGTCAACACCACCAGCGCTTCTTCTGCTGGAGGCAGCAAGACGTTCACGCTGACCGTTTCGGAAAGCGACAAAACATCCATCATCTACACCGTTACCGTGACGGTAGCAGGTGCATAATCAAGCCCATATCTATTTACTCCTTCTTTTTCATGCGGCGGCTCAACTTTTTTGTTGGGTCGCCGCGCTTTTTTATAAATTTCAGTTGACTTTATGGCGACACGATGGTATTATAGACATATCGAACGGCGCACTTCGCGTCAAAAATCACAACTGAAAAGCACTTTGCAATTGCGGAAATATATCGTTTTGCAAGGCTTTATTGTTGTGGGTTTTGACATGAAGTGCGCTTTTTTTGTTTGCGTGAGGTGACGCGATGCAATATGAAATTGTCCTAAACGAAAGAACAATTAAGACGGTCGAACGTCTTTTGTCCAAAAACCGGGATGTGATTTTACGCAGCAACAATGGCGAGGAAGTCCACCTGAAACCAGACCGAGGACGCGTCAAGGTTCTTTCTACAAGCATGAAACTGGAATATGTGCAGGAAAGAAAAGAAAGGTAAATTGTATGAACGAAAAATATGAATTTACCGGAGAAACAAAACAGGTATTCGATGATTTTTTAATGGGGATAAAAAATACTCCCGGCCAATACTCTATATGGAGAACAATTCACAGGATTAGAGCCAAGAAAGATTTTGGAGACGTAAAAAAAGGAGATATTGGCGGGTGGATTGAAAACGAAGAAAACTTAGATTCTACCGGGGATTGCTGGGTGTACGATCAATCGATTGTTTGCGAGTGGGCGGTTGTTTATGGTGATGCTAAAATTAAAGGCAAAGCAAAAGTTTTTGGTTCCGCTCGAATATACGATAGTGCTATTGTTCAAGACAGCGCAATAGTTTTTGAAAATGCACACATAAACAATCATGCCATTGTAAGGCAAAACGCAAAGATATATGGAGACGCAAACGTAGAAGGTGAAGTTTACGGAAAGGCAATAATATCTGGTCATGCAGATATATTCCCCCCATCAAAAGTTTTTGGAAACGCTTGCGTTACAGGACATGCAAAAGCAAGAATTGGTGCAAGCATAAGCGGAAATGCAAAAGTTTGTGATTGCGCAGTTATTGATTTCCACGCCGAAGTTTCTGGTGATGTTATCATTGGCGGGGATGTATACTTAGGTGCTGGCGCAAAAATTTCTCGGCAAAACGATTTTTTGCACATTGGAAATTTCATTATAAATTTTGGCGGACGCAGAAGCATCACGATATACCGGTTGGATGGCGATTCTCTTGTGTTCAATGTTCTATATGCAAGATATGGATTTTTGGACAAATTGAATTGCGAAAAATGTGGAATATCGGAAGAAATAAAAAATATGATTATTCAGTTAGCAGATTCGTACATCCCTAAAAGGATAGGATAAATAAGTAAAGCAAAAACTATACAATTTGCGCGAAAGAGGGGAAGTAATGGGAAGATGGGTAAAGTTCTCCCCTACCGAAAATACGAACCGACAAAGCATGAATCAATCTCATTCCCCGTGGATATATGAAATGGATGGGGGTACAAGAAAAAGAAAATTGATTGACGTTGAAAAAGCGGCCAAAGAAGGAAGATTAAGTTATTGGGAACCACGGGTTTAGAATAAAAAGAACTTGACTTTTTGTGTACATGTAATATAATAAATATGTACATAGAAAGTGAGGTGGTCGCATGTCGCCCCGTACAGGCAGACCGAAATCCGAAAATCCAAAAAATATCCAGATTAAGTTTTTGGCAGACAAGAAAACAGCAGAAGATTTGGAGTTTTGTTGTCAAAAGCTATCGCAGACAAAAAGCGATGTGATACGAACTGGTATTCAAATGGTTAAGGAATCGGTAAAAAAATAAAGGTTTCGCCCACTCGCCAAAACGGAACGAAACCCTTATCAGAAACCAACCCAAAGAGGATTGATAAATCTATTCTACCATCCCTCTTTGGATAAAACAAGCAGAGGATGATAGATTGGATTAAATTTTTTATTGACTTTTGGTAGTGCGTAATATATTATATAAGCACGACCAAAAGAAAGGAGGGGGAAAATGTCCCCGAGGACAGGTCGTCCACCAAAAGGAGAACAATCCAGAACAGGCAAAATAACAATTAGAGTTTCAGAGTTGGAAGCAAAAAAAATACAAACATGTGCAGAAAAAATGAACTCTACGCGGACAGATGCCATAATGTCAGGGATTGATTTGCTTATGGAGGAACTAAAAAATAAATAGGAGCAACCCGCCGCCGTGGAAAGTGTCGGATTGCCCCTATTCAAACCAATCCCGGAGGAATGGTAAATCCATTCTATCATTCCTCTTGGGTAAAATCAAGGAGGAAAAACAAAATGTCTCAAAGAAGATGTGGAACTACGATTCAGCAGTTAGAGGAAGTTATCGCTCGAACGGGATTTGGCGTGAAGCTGCTTGCCGCCGTATATGATGCGATGGTTTACGGAAAGGCAGAACCGGAGTTCTACAACGAAGCGCTGTATGGCGCGTATGACTATTTGTCATCGCTCAACGAAGAAGCGCAAGAGATCATCGGTGCTCATTACAAAGAGCGGCAGAAAGAGACGAAAAAAGATGGAAGGGATGAAACCGAATGAATGATATCATTAACATCAGCGGCGTTGACTGTTACGAAAAGGACGGAACGGCTTATCTGAAACTGGAAACCGTGGCGCGCGGGCTTGGATTTACGCAAGTCAAAAATGGAGCGGAATATGTGAAATGGGAGCGCGTTTTGGGATATTTAAGGGAGTTGAACTTTTCCCCACTTGTGGGGAAAGACGATTTTATCCCGGAAAACATTTTCTACCGGCTTGCGATGAAAGCAAAGAACGCCGCCGCCGAAGCATTTCAAGCGAAAATCGCGGACGAGGTTATCCCGTCCATCCGCAAGCACGGCGCGTACATGACCGAGCAAACCATCGACCAGATTCTTTCCGACCCGGACACGATTATTAAATTGGCAACCGATCTGAAAGCTGAACGCGCGAAACGCAAGGCTGTGGAAGCCGAGAACGAGCGGCAACGGCAAATCATCAAGGACTTTGAACCGATCAAGCAATATGTCGATATTATCCTTGAAAGCACCGGCACGCTGACCACCTCTCAAATCGCCGCAGACTATGACCTTAGCGCAAGAACCTTGAACAAGATTTTGCATGAGGAAGGAGTACAACATAACGTGAATGGTCAATGGATTCTGTACCGAAAACACATGGGTATGGGCTACACGAAATCCAAAACCATCCCGATTACGCGCTCTGACGGTTCGCCTGACACAAAGCTGCACACGCAATGGACACAGAAAGGCCGGATGATGATTCACGAAATCCTGACGCGGCGTGGCATTAAAGCGGTCATGGACAAGGAAATCGAGAAACGGAACGCCGACCGGAAGAACGGTGACGAAATGTTGTCTGCCTGCGGCGTTTCGGGAACGTGCATCCGGGTTATCGTTTAACTGAATAAACCTTTATCCGATTTGGGATAAACAAGCCAATTGGGGCTGTAAATCACAGAAATGTGGTTTGCAGCCCCTTTTTTGTTGCCTAAAAGGAGGTGGTGCGCGGCATGGCAGAAACGGAAGTACCGGTATACTGTGTCCGCTGCGGAGAAGAATTAAACATGGAAACCGGACGGCTCGCGTCCCCTGAATGGTACGGTGAAACGCGGTACATACATTACTGCAAACGTTGTCAGCGAGAACATTTTGCAGACTTGGCATTCACTGTTTCCCCGTATATGGCGTTTTTCATTTGCTGTGCGGCATACAACATACCGTTTATTCCGGAGTGCGTGCCGGAAATGAGCCGTATCTTTGACAGTTTTTCGTGGGATGTATACCTGCGGAACATTGACGATATGGACAAGAGCACCGGCATAGACGGCGAACCGAGCGCGTTCAGTGATGGCGTAACCGACGTAGAACTTTTGTTTGGCATCACAAAGAAAACGAAAATGAACGGCGATGTAACTTCGGAAATTCTGGAATCAGATAAAGAGGGTTCCAAGCGCCAACGTCGGGATTGGGGCGAACGAGAGGAATGGAAACGAAAGGACTACAACGAACTTGACCGTCTCTATTCTATTCAGTCAAAGTCCTACGAAGCAAATGGAATAGATATTGAAATGGAGTTTAACATCCGCGAAATCTGCAAATTGCTGCTGGATTACCAAAAGCAATGCGCGGCTGGAAATTTGAAGGACGCAAAAGAAACCTACAACATGATTTCCAAGATGAAAGCGGATAACTTGATGCGCAAGAGAGACGAAGCGCCGGTTGCCGCCGCCAAGATCGACACGCTGATGGCCGCACTGGAACGAAAGGGTTATGCGAAAGACGGGAAGCTACTCCCCTATAATAAGTTGCTTGCCCTGCTGCGAGAAGATCACCCGGTTTATCCGATGGGAAAGGATATTCTCGACGAGATTTTGCTTGCGGTATATAACGCATACCGGAGAAATTCGGGCATGACGGATACCGATGTGCTTCCGCTGGAAATGCAGATCAGCCCAAAACTGGGAGAGTTCCAAGAAGGAAGCACGCCGGAGGAAAAGAAACTGATTGCGGATTTGGAGTTGCCGCTTATCCGGTATGAAGAAAAGGGGTGAGTAAAAATGCCTGCGGGAAAGTATTGGAATCCAACTCTACATAAATGGGTCAAGCGCGGACAGGAACGCGCCGCAAACTATGATGAAATGTCCGGTGACAACTGGGGACTGCTGCTTTCCTATTGGCGTTGGTACCCTGACCGTATGCTGGAAGTTCTTGAGAGCGAGGACAGCGACTATTCGCTTGCACTGATTCAAGCAATAAACATTCGTTTGATGGCGCGTTATCAACAGGTTTTTATCACCGGTTCGCGCGGAACAACCAAAACCTATTCCTCTTTTTTAGCGAAAATGAGCGAGGGCGTTTTGTGGCCGGGTGAGTTGATGCGTTATTTCGGGCCGTCTTTAAAACAGACCGCCGATATCGCGGATGCAACCTTTACGCAGATCAGAAAGAACTATCCCGCGCTTGCGTCACATTGGCTCAAAACGCAAAACGCGAAAGAAACCTTTGAAATGAAAACGGAAACCGGTTCAGAGTTTACTATCACCACCATGCGCGGCGATAACTCACATCAGGTTTTGTGTGAAGAAGTCGGGCAGGAAGAACAGCCGATATTTGACCACCGGAACTATCGAAACATTGTTCTCCCGTCTATCCGTTTGCAACATCAGGTAGACAAACTACCTGATACTATGCACATTGATTTCAAAAAGCAATATATTACGTCTGCCTGCCGCCAACAGAACGAAACATATCAGTATCGGTGTGATATTTTGAAAGCGATGCAGGAGGGGGAAAGCGCGTTTATTATAGATTATCCGTGGGAAGTCGCGGTTTTATCCGGTATCCGAGATTTGTCATGGGCAGAAGAATTGCGGCGCAAGTTGACCCCGGAAGAATGGATGCGCGAAATGGAAAGCCGGTACACCGGCGTAAGCGAGAACGCGGTCATTCGAGACGAAGTTTTAACGGAATCCAAAAAAATAATGGTAATGGAGACGCACCATTGCCAAGACCCCAACGCGATATACATTATTGGGTATGACGTGTCGCATGAAGAAGGTGCAAAGCACGCAATGTGCGCAACAGCGGTTGTAAAGCTGACAAAGCAACACAAACGTGGCAAGGAATATACATACCTTAAACAATTGGTGTATGTAAACGATTCACTTCCCAAAGAAGCGGCTTTGCAGGCGCAATACCTAAAGGGTGTGTGGCGTAGGTACTCTATGGAGGGTGGCGGCAACACCTATATTGCAATCGACAACCGGCAATACGGAAAATCCGTTACCGAACAGCTGATGAAAGATACATCGGACGGCATTCCGATTTGCTGCTGGAACCACGAATACCCGGAACTTGAATCCCCGGATGCGCTCCCTGTGATCTATCCGGTTTTGGCGTGCAACGGGTACCGGGAGGGCGGCAAGGGCGACCCAGACGGTGAGATGATAAAGTATGCTGAGGTGCAGTTTGAGAACGGGAATGTGCAGATTTTGACCACAAACATCAACAAAGGCATTGACGCATACAAGCAATTTCACCAATTGCAAACATCCGATTCGGACGCTACATTTGGCATACCGTATTCCAAGTGCAAAGAAATGTGCGGGCAGATTATGAATCTGAAAAAGCACAGAACGTCTATGAACTGGGGAGAACGGCGCATATCAAACGCCATCCAGCGCGATATGTGGTCTGCTTTTAAGTATGCCTTGCGGTTCGCGCAGCTTTTGGAACGAAAAGAACTGGTGGAATCGGTAAAGCGGGATTCGGACTGGACACCAATGATTGAGCAGATGAAAAACAGGCAGCGGGCGCAGGCAGCGCCTTATCGCCCGCGCGTGCTGGGCAGACGAGGGAGGATTTGCTGATACATGAAAAGGCAATACCGAGTTTATGTCCTACCGGTCACAGAGCAGACTATGGCGTATGCCAGAAAGCAACCATTTTATTTGATTGAAGAATCCTATGTACTGGTGTACAGTGACAAGACGCGAATCAAAAACGGAAATACCGTACCTGCGGAAACACTTTCCGCGCGCGATATTGCATGGGTGCAAAGTTGCAATGAGCAGATCGTTCGCGAGTTGGTTCGCGATGACGAAAGAACAGCGCAAAATATGATGCAATTCCTTGACCGTCTGGCAGAGGAATTGCAGAACGAGCGAGAAAAAATGCAGAAAGGAGGGATGGCTTCTGGAACAGACGCGATATGACCGGTTGCTGCAAAAGTTTAACGAGATCACGCAGCGGTTTTCCGATATGCCTACTGCTTCCATTATGCAGGCGTATGGGCGCGCTACAAACAATCCGTGGATACAAAACAGGCGCGTCAAGCAGATTTCTTCCCTCCCGGCAGAATACAGTAAGGACGATGTGGCGCAGGCCATCCAGTCCCCCGGCGAACACGAGAAAATGTTGCGAGAGACGCACCACGCGTTAGAAGCAACAGCTTATCCGATGCTGAAAATCCGCAAGGTTTACACGGATATTCTGACATATCGGTACTATACTTCCCCGCATTACATCACCGAGGAAGATGCAAAAGCAAAAGATTTCCAGCGGGAAATGCAACTGCTGGACAAATTCAACCATGCGATTGACCCGAAAGCGACGGCGCATAAAATGGCCGGTCAGGCATTGCAAGAGGGAAAGATTTTTTATACCATCCGGTACGATGTAGACAAGCCAAGAAACAAGGTAAATTATGTTTTCCCCCAACAACTTCCGTCAAACTGGGTTAAGGTTATCGGGTTTAACAACATTTCCGGTTACACAGTTTCATTCAACATGTTTTACTTCATGCAACCGGGTACGGATTGGAAGCAGTTTGGCGACCTGTTTGAACCGTATATTAACGACTTCGATGCAGTGAAGGAAAAGAAAAAAGGCAAGATCGTGTATGCGTCCCAGCAATGGGGCATCAACATGGAGAAGCTAAACGAACTGCGGGAGAACAAAACGCTGGCTGGGAACCCGGACGTTTTCGAGCAGAACGGGCGATTTGCTTATTGGGTGACACTGCCGGTAGAACGCGTGTTTGTATTCGAGATAGACGATACCAACCCGTTTGCGTGCTCCCCCATGACCGGCTTGTACTTGGCGATGCAAGCCATCGCACAATACGAACAAGTGCAGCTGGAACTGGTACAAAACCCACTGATATCTGTTATGACGGGAGAAATCCCCTATTCCAATGATAATGGTGCGCGAATGGATGACCAATATAAGCTATCCAACGGCGGTCGCGAACTGTTTGAAATGCTGTGGTATCAGATGCTTGCAGAAAACAACACGTCTGGCATCGGATTGTACCTTGCACCGGCGAACAACCTGACGCTGCATCAGCTGACCGAAGCACCAAGCGCGACGCAAATTTCCACCAACGGATATGCGTATACGGTTGAAAAGTCAGGATTGGCGGGACTTATTCCGATCAGCGATAACCCACGCGCTGGAACAGTAAACATTTCTATTCAGATCGAAGCGCGGTACTGCCTGCGGATTTATCAACAGTTTGAGAAGATGATGAATTTTCTCTATTCTCAACTGAACTTGAAATACCAATGGCGATTCCATATGTTCGGGGACATATACAATGATGAAAAAATGCGCGCGGAAATGCAAAAGGCAATGACGCTTGGACTGCTTCCCGACTTGTATATGTACAATGCGTTGCTTGACCGTTCTCTTCTGGATGATATGAGCATGAGCGCGGCAATCAAGGCAAGCGGCATTTTAGATCAGCGGTTGCCGCTGATATCCAGCTACACAGCAAAAAGCGGAAATCCAAACATCCCGCCTATTGATAAAGAAGGTGGCCGGGAAAAGGTTGACGTAATAGACGTTGACAGCGAAGGGACAGAGGATTTCAAGGACGCAGAGTGAACAAGTGAATACAGGTTTGCAAACAGGTGCAAATAACGGCTAATTGGGGCTGCGACGATTCGGTTTTTTACCGATCGTTTGCAGCCCCTTTTTGCATATTCCAACACCGAAAGGATGTGAAAAAATGACCAAACGAGAATATTACAACTACAAAAATCCGGTATTCGGCGCGCTGCGCGACCCAATGCGCGAAGCAATGAAAGGATTTCTTGAGGCAGAGCGGTATTTTGCCGCGATCAAGGAAGTTGTGTGGGGCAGATACGGTATGCCGTACCTAAGCGAAGCGATTCACACGCTTGAGCATAAGCAGCCAGAACGGATTGACCGGTTTTCGGATGCGATGCGGCAAGTCGGCCTTGAGATCGAATACCCCGGCACACCAGAACTTGATGAAGGGCTGGAAACGCTGGATTCCGTTTTCCGCATTTGCGTAGAGCTGATGGATAACGTGGACAAGGGACTGCAAGAGTTTATCGAAGTGGCAGACCGAAAACGCGGCGCGCGTGGCATGCCGCCAACAGATCAACAGGGCGCGTTCCCTGCGCTTGCGAGACAGGCCGAACAACTGCAAATCGAGAACAGCGCAGACCGTACAAGGCTGCTGGAAGCATGGTCTATGTGGGGAAACAACCCCAGCATGAGCAGCTTTGACAAGTGGGTCAAATCCCGCTATGACCTACCGGACTACAACGGGGAGGACGACTAAATGGCAATCAAAACAAAGTCGGAACCGTTGTGTCAGGTGCGCGTTTTGGCGCAAGACCCCAACCTCAACTATGAGGTTGAAATCGACGTGATGCGTTCTGGTTTAAATGACAATCAATGGGACTATCGCAATATAGATAAATTCGCAAAAACCTTCCGTGGAACGCCGATTTTGTGTGCCTTTGTCGGAAACAAGATTGGTGACGGCCACAACATGGAGGAACAGTTAGACCCCGTGACGGGGAAGAAACACTATTCCTTCCTTGCACCCACAGCAGAACGCATTGTGGGTGAGATTTACGACAGACCCGATGCTATCCGTTTGGAGGAACGCAACGGGGAAACGTGGATTATCGCTAAGGGGAAACTCTGGCGTTTTTACAATCCAGAATTGGTGGACAAGATTGCGCGACAGGGGCGCATGAAAGTGTCTGCCGAAACAAACGTCACACAGGCCGTGCGCGCCGCAGATCGTGAGATTTACGAGGAATGGCAAGGACTGGGCGTGACAATTCTTGGGGACGGCGTACCGCCTGCAATTCCCGGCGCAAACATTCGCGCCTTAGAGGAAGTACAGGTTGCTTTCCATGAGTTGCAGCTACGGGCTGCGTCGCTCCAACAAAAGCCGCAAACAAATAACAAAAAAGGAGTGAAAAACACTGTGAATGCAATGAGCAACAAAAAGCTGCTGAAAGCTGTACAGGCGCGTTTCCCGGATTATCGCGTTCTCAACATGAACGATGACGGGACGCACGTCCTTCTGCTTTCGGCAGATGGTTCGCCTTGCGCGTACAAGGGCAATGCCGAGGAACACGGCGTTGTTATCCCTGACCGCATCACGCCCATTACGCTGTCCGCACAGCACAAGTTTGACGATGATGTTGCGCTTTCGGTGGACATTTTCGCAATGCTTTCCGAAGCAGTCACCAAAACCAATGAAACGCGGGAGGAAATGCAAGCCCGTTGTGAAGCCGCAGAGAGCCGCGTAAAGGAACTGGAAACCCAAGTCAAGGAAATGCAACAGCAGGAAACCGAACGGCGCATGAAAGCGTGCGAGGACGCGGTGAAGGCTGCTGCCGAAAAGGCTGTATGCGCTGGAATGGATGAAACCGTAGCCAATTCGGTTCTGGAAGATGTGAAGAACGGCAAATATGCGTCCGTTTGCAACGCGGAAGGAAAATGGATTGGTGACGAAAAGGCCGTTGAGGCGGTCATGGCAAAGATCGGTGTCATGGCGGTAAACCAAGCCGAGCAGCGGCAAAAGCAAACGCTCAAATATTCGTTCTCGGACGAGTTTGTGGCAACGAACAGCCTGCATGGGGAAGCTGACGGAATCGAAGCGTTGGTTTCTCGCACCTGTGATTAAACGAAAGGAGATGTGACAACATGGCTTCGATTGCAAATACCTTTTTTGAGGTAAAAAACTCGAACATTACCAACAATGCGATGCAAAACATTGCCGGTACGTTCCAGGCTTCCAGCCGGCCGGACATTTGCGCTGCCGGTTTTCTGTGCGTTAAGGCTTCCTTGCTGCCGTGCAGCGGCTACACAGGAATTAACAACGGCAACCAGTGGGTTTTCAATGCCGCGACAAACGGCCAGCCGGGTTCGGATGGCATCGCGCAGGAAATCTATGCGTTCAACAGCTACGATGTAAACACCGTTACTGGAAACACCGGTAATATGTGGCGAATCGGCGCAGAAACCGCCGGTTTAGAACTGCCCGCGGGTGAAATGGGAACCTTCACCAAGATTATTCCGGGAGAGATTTACCGTTTTGGCTCTGGCAACTTCTCGACAGCGCCGACTTCTCTGCCGGGTTACAAGTACGTCACGATTGCAAACGGCCTGCTGGTGGCATCTAACAGCGCGCCCGCTGCGGGAACCGGTCTTGTGTTCCAAATCATCGGAACAGCGGCAGAAAACTACACTGTTGGAACATGGAACGGCGGCACTTGCTATCGCCTGCTGGCACAATACGCTGCACCGGTAGGTGCGTAAGAAAGGGGTTGAAATAATATGTCTCTGAAACTGAACAGCGTACCGGTTGATGTTTTTTCGTCGAATGGCGGCAACAAGGTTGCGGGTATTTCCCGCGACGATCTGGTTGCCGGTGGACGTTTGGTGACAATGGAATATGTTGGACGCACGACCAATCAGGTGCGCAATAACTCGGAATACATTACCATCCTGAAAGACCAGATGGAATACGCAAAAATGTCCAAAGGACATAAGGAAAAGCTGCTGATGTTCTGCGCCGCCTGCGCGTATGCGCAGCAGGGAAAGGGAGCACCGGAAAGCTATAAGGAAGTTTTGAACGACACGTCTCTTGCTCGAAACTCTGTCTTTCTGGCAACTCTGGCTGGCATCAGCCGCGAAGTCATTACTCCGCTTCTCCCCTACGTTATTGCAAACTCTGGCGGTATGCTGCTGGAAATGACAACCGTTCCGATGGGACAAACCAAGGAAATCACGGTACATAGCAATGATGTGTTCCTGTTTGAAGATTCTGCACCCGGATCGAACCGTTCGGCTTCGATTAACTATCTCTATGACGGAACGGTAACGCTGAACCCGCGTTGGTACACCGCGAACGCAAAGATCAAGTGGTATCAGATGATTGCCAATGACGTTGACATTGGCTGGTACTACAACGCAATCATGGCGGGTATGTACTCCAAGATCATGGCGTTGTACACGCAGGCGATTACCGGCGTTGTAGACAATACCAAGTACATTCCGTCTTACCTGCAATTCGATGGCTACACCACTGCAAACTGGGCTGACGCGACCGTTGGCGTATCGACCGCGAACGGAATCCCGCGCACGCAGCTGATGGCGTTTGGCGAGTACCGCGCGCTGCAACAGGTTCTCCCGTCCGGCACTGCGCAGGATGCGGCGCTTACCTACGGTCTCGGTCAGGAATGGACGCGCAACGGCTTCCTTGGAACTGTCGGCGGCGTTCCGCTGTTTGAGGTTATGAACGCGATGGTTCCGGGTACGGTGAACACCACCGGCACGTTTGTATACCCCTCCGACCTGATTATTATCGCAGGACGACCGGGCACTACTTATGCGCCGATTTACGCGGCGTTTGCAGAGGGTTCGCCGCTGACAATCGAAATGAACCCGACCAACACCGGCGCACCGGAAATCGACATTTCGGTAAGCGCAATTATGGATGTAAAGGTCGTTATGGGTTCCAAGATTTCCATCATCCAGAACGTGACCTAAAACAAATGGAACAATGGATACGGGAGTGGCGCATCGCGCCCTCCCCTATCCCCCTCTACCATGATTAAAAATTGAAAGGAGTATGCAAATGGGACGACCGAGCAAGGCAGAACTCGCCGCAAGAGAGGCGGCGGCGAACGCAGAAACCGAAGCACAGGAGGAAAAGATGCAGGAAACTTCGCAGGAAGCGACACAAGAAGCTGAGCAGGAAGCAGAACTGGTGGAAGGTGCAGCGGAAACGAACGATGTTCCTGCTGGAATTCCGGCTGATGGAAACGCTGATGCAATTGCCGCTCTGCAAGAACAGATTGCCGAGTTGCAAGCACAACTGGCAGAGAAAAACGCTGCACCAAGCGTTGTGCTGGCAAAGCAGGAGGAAACTGTAAAACTGACCTACGTTGCGACAGTTTCCGACAACAATGTTTTGAACTTGGGTGACTTTGGTCAGATGACGGGCGTTGGCTGGGTCATTGAAATTCCCCGTAGCCAGTTTGGCGGCAAGTTTATGACGGCTTTCGTGCAAAAGCTGATTAAGAAGCGCCGGTTGATTGTTCTGGATGGCCTGACTGCCGAGGAACGTGTACGGTACGGCGTGGACTACAAAGAGGGCGAAGTCATGGATGTACAGATGTTTGACAAGCTGCTTGATATGGATGTTGAAAAGCTGCTGCACATCTTTGAAAACCTCTGTCCGGAGCATCAGCAATTTGTGGCGACGCGGTTTATCAGCGCCTATGAAAAGGGCGACAACCGGATTGGCCGCGGTCTGATCGAACCGTTGCAGACCATTTCCAAAAAGAAAAATCCGAACGGCCTGTTTACACCGATTCTGGAAAAGATGAACAAAACCTGATAGCGGGGAGGTTTCTGCATGGCAGCACCACTTTTAGGAATACATGCCTACTACATAAATGCAAAGCCGGTATATGCTGCCTTTTTAGCAGACATAGAAGCGAACGGCGGGAACATGGAGCCGTGGCCGGATATCGACACGATTGCGGATGGAACACTTCCAGAAAACCCGTGGGTCGGCCTTGTCGTGCAAAAGAACCCGGCCTATACGGGCGACACCGCAGAGTACCAAACAAAGTTTGTTGTACTTTCGGATGAAACTGCGGATTATCCAGCAAACGCGCAGACGGCAACGACGTTCCAGACGGCGTTTGCGGGGTACTTTGGAAAGCCGCCGACTGCTGGTGAGGATAGCTTTGGCGCATCCGCAAAGCAGACTACGCGCTTTATGCTGACGCTTTCCTATAACGATACGCAGTACACGGACACGTTTGCGTACGTTGTGCCGCCGAAAAAAGGAGCGACTTCATGGTCTGACGTGGTGACAAAGTATGGGCAAGTGTTTGTAAATGACGAGCGAATGAACGACAAGTACCTACAAGCCCCGGCGCAGGCGTTCGATGAAGCGTTTTATTACTTCCGAGCCGCGATACCGCGCTTTTCACTTCCTCCGCAGATCATTCCATACCTCGCCTATTCTGCGCCGCTGTTTGCCTTTTATTCGTGGACAGTACCGGGAGATACAACCGCAGACCCGGTTGAGCCTACGCCAGAACCAACGGTGGTTGTGACCAGACAAGCGGACTATGAAATCTGTTCCGTTGTGGTTTACACGACAGACCAGTTTGGGAATCCGATTGAAACGGCATATCCATCGGCGCAATACGACCCGGTGACGGGCAACGTAACGTTTCCTGCCGGACTTATCCCCGGAACGGTATATCGAATGTATTTCGCCATAGACGGATATTTCACGAACCCATTGACGGATGAAATGAAGCGGCTGCTTGGATTGGCATTTCAACTGGTATGGGAAAACCGATTCACGGGTGAATGGTTGCCGCGTGCAGCAAAGGTTTCTGACAAGTCTTTTTCCCCGCCGAATGAAGCGAACTGGACGCGGGCGCAGGAAGAAAAACGACGGGGCATGGAATCGTCGTTTAACGACGAAATGCGACGCTATGAACAGAACTGTAAGTGGCAAGGCACTTTGAACGGAACCGGGATAACACTACTTTGAAAGGACGGTGCGCTATGTGGAGAGTTATATCGACGGATGCTTATAGCACTCTTTGGGCTATTGATTCAGATGCAGATATCCAAACACCGCCCGGAAACGCGCGGCAAGGCGATATGGCAATGTTGTGCGAGAGTGCAGACGGAAGCGGTTTGGGTAGGCCGTTTTATATGCTCAATTCCGAGGGAATTTGGGTGAAATAACCAGGATTTGCAATCGGAGGTGCAAGAATTGGGATGTTGTACAACCAGCACAAGATCAGAAAGCATAAGAGAAAGTGTCTTGAGGGATCAGCCAAAGTAAGCGGAGAACAACGAATGCGTCAGAAACGTTGCGTGCCCGTGGCAGCAAAAAGGGAGATCACGTATCAGGCGTTTTTGATGAAAGAGGCAGAAAAATAAAAAGGAGAAGCGAGAATATGTACCCTGATAACATTTATATTCAGAACCATGAGGAAGTAAAGAGCATGGGCGGCGATATCGGTGTGTGTCTTGATAAGTACGACCACAAGCACGGGCTGAAACATAACGATCTGGCACGAGCGCAGTACAAACATTGGCGTGCAGAAATGACCGGCGTACCGGAACTGTTGAGTGTAGCCGAAAAGGGGATTCTGATTGAAAAGGGCTTTATCACCGCCGAGTGAATGGAAAGGAGGTGATGGGGCGGGTAGAACCGCCCCACCTTGCTTATGAGCATCATGGAGATATTCGCAAGCGGAAGCGGGATGCTATTTCTGCTACTTTCTTTGGTTGAGATTGCACCTATACAAGTTCATCCTTGGTCTGCGGTCGCAAGATGGGTCGGACGAATTGTGAACCGGGACGTTCTTACCAGACTGGATGAAATTAGGCTGGCACAAAAAGACACTCAACAAAGACTTGATGACCATATCAAAGCGGACAACGAGCGAACAGCGGACATGCATCGCGCAAAAATACTTGCGTTTAACAATGAGCTTTTGCGAGATATTCCGCACACAAAAGAAGAATTTACAGAAATTCTTGCTGAGATAGACGGGTACGAAGCATTCTGCCGTGAAAACCCGGATTATCAGAACAACCGGGCAACTCACGCGATCGCGAATATCAGTCGCGTTTATGATGAAAGGCTACAAAAACACGATTTTTTGTAAGGAGGAAAAAGCAATGAAAATCAATATTTTTGAAAAAATGAAAATTAACATTCCTGTACGACTGAGAAACCCTGTATTTTGGGGGCAGATTATTGTTGGTGCGCTTGTAACAATGCTTGCGTATTATGGACTTTCGGGGCAGGACATGACCTCTTGGGCAAGCCTGATTAAGCTGTTTAAGGAAACATTTTCAAATCCTTACTGTCTGTTTTTGGTTGCATCCAATGTTTGGTCTGCGCTGAACGACCCGACCACAAGCGGACTGACAGACTCTGACCGAGCAATGGAATACAAAAAGCCGCTGGAAAAGTGAGGTGCGGCATGAACATTCTTGTGATTGCAGGGCACGGAGGTACGCCTTACGACCCGGGCGCTTGCGGTTGCGGTTATACGGAAGCCGTTGAGACACGCAGAATGGCAACGGCTATCGCGCCGATGCTGCGTGCATACGGATTTAACGTCACTATGTATGACCAGAAAAACGATGCATACAAAGTTCTGAAAAAAGGCGGCAGTCTGCCGCTGTCTGGTGTGGGCTATGTGATCGAGTTGCATCTTAATGCGGCGGCAAACGACCCGAAGGGCAACGGCAAAACCACGGGCGTGGAGGTGCTGGTACATACCGCAGAAAAAGGCATCACGGTAGAACAGACGATTTGCCGCCGGATTGCTGCGCTTGGCTTTAAAAACAGGGGTGTAAAGCGGCGTAACGGTCTGCTGGTAATGAATACCGTTCACAGGGCGGGAATCAGCCACGCATTGATTGAGACATGCTTTGTGGACGACGCTGACGACATGAAGCTGTACAAGGCAAAGTTTTACGAAATCGCGCACGCGATCGCGGATGGTGTAGCGGAAGGGTTCGGTAAGACGGTGCAAAAGGAGGAAACCGAAGTGGTAGAAAAGAAAAGTGTTCTGTTGAACGGACAGGAATACACCTGCGAGTGCATCGAAAAGAGCGGCTACAACTTCATCAAAATGCGCGAACTGGAACAGGCTGGCTACGATGTGGTATTTGATGATGCACGAAAGATGGCCGCCATTACTGCGCCACAATGCCGTGCGTTCGTACCGGATGGCGGTGAGGATGTTCAGGACGCAATCAATGTGCTTCAAAACGGATGCGGTCTGGAAGCGCAAACAATCGAATACTTGCTTCGGTACAAGTACGGAGACGATCTTGTACGCAAGCTGGCAAACGCAATCACCGCCCCCTAAAAGGGCGGTGATGCCGTAAATTCTTGTTGAATGACAAGGAGGAAACTGTTTTGGATAAAGCACTTGTAATGGGTATGCAACTGTCCAGTGGTGCCGGGAGCGGCGGCGGCTCTGTTGTTGTGCCCAACATAAATGCAACCGCTACAACGCTTCCTGCCGGGAGCGATGCGACAGTAACTAAAAGCGGAAGCAACACCAATGTTGTGTTCGCATTTGGCATTCCGCAAGGCGACCCCGGTGAACAAGGCCCTATGGGTGCGCAAGGACCCGTTGGAGCAACCGGGGCAACCGGCGCGACGGGGCCGCAAGGGCCGACTGGCGCGACTGGCGCACAAGGCATTCAAGGGGAAACGGGTGCAACCGGCCCGCAAGGCCCCGCCGGTCCTGCTGGCCCGTCCGGTCCGACTGGACCACAAGGTCCTACTGGTGTGCAAGGGCCGCAGGGAGAACGCGGATATCCGTTCCAACTTCAAAAGATATATGCAACATTTGAAGAAATGAATGCCGGATATTCTACTGATGGCGTATTGGAAGGGCAGCTTGTTGGAATAAGCGAAAGCACAGGAGGACAATACGGAGGATATGCGTATCTAAAGGGGCAAACGCAATATGAATTCTATGTTGACATGAGCACCTTACAAGGAATTGAAGGTCCTCCCGGCCCGCAGGGCGAACAGGGGCCGCAAGGCGAACAAGGTCCGGTTGGTCCAGCAGGCCCGCAAGGCGAACAGGGCATACAGGGTGAAACAGGTCCAGCTGGCCCACAAGGCCCCCAAGGAGAGCAAGGCCCTGCTGGTGAGATGGGCGCAACCGGCCCGCAGGGCGAAACCGGACCAGCTGGACCGCAAGGCCAACAAGGCGTGCAAGGCCCCGCTGGGCCTGCGGGGCCGCAAGGCGCACCCGGTCAAGGCGTTCCTACGGGCGGCACAACAGGACAAGTGCTGGCAAAGAACAGCGATAACGATTACGACACCTCGTGGGTAGACCAGACTGGCGGCGGTGGGTCGTACACGCAAGGGAACGGCATTGCCATTTCAGGGCAGGAGATTTCGGTGCGGCTGTCTGAGGTGCAAGGGAACGTCGCTACAATTGCTTCTGATGGAGGGCTGTTTGTTTCTTCTGGCGGTTCTTTAATTTTGGAAAGCATTGAAATTACCACTCCACCCACCACAACGACATATACGGCTGGACAGGTGTTTGACAACACAGGGATGGTGGTCACGGCTAACTACAATTTCGGACTGAGCCAAGAGGTGACGGGCTATACCATTTCCCCCAGCGGCGCGCTGACGGGTGATGTAACGCAAATCACCGTGACGTACAGCGAGGGAGGCGTGGTGAAAACGGCAACGCAGGCGGTGACGGTGAATCGGCTGGTTCCTACGCTTACGATCTCCGAACCGAGCGTGGATTTGGACGAGCAGACACCCGGAGTTGCTTTGACCATCACCTATACCGGCGACGGGACTTTGAGTGCAACCAGCAATTACCCTGATATTGTGGGCGTTTTAATTGAGGATAATACCACGCTGGCGATTACAAGTTTGGCTACTACAAGTCAGGTTGTACAAGTGACCGTGTCCGCTACGCAGACTGGGATTTATGAAAGCGCAAGCCAAACGGTTGTGGTATATAATTATTCCACTGCGCAAATTTATGGCGCGATTTGGGACGGAAGTGCGTCTCCCGCATGGAGCAGAACCGATGGCGCAGAACTCTTTGCAGACCCGCAACCGGCTGTTAACAATGGAACAGGCTCAAGCCCGTTTGATAGCATCATGCCGTGGTCTGGAATGGTCAAAGTAGAAGACCCTGTAGGCGGCACAATGGTTGCAATTCCTAAATACTGGTACAAATGGACGCAAAGCGGTTCGTCATTACAGTTGCAGATTGCAAACAGCGCGCAGGAAGGATTCTATGTCTCACCCGCCCATGCAGACCGTGGGGACGGACAAGGCGAGCGTGATGTGGTGTATGTAGGTCGGTATCATTGCGGGAGTGATTACAAGTCCACTACGGGAGTTCTTCCGCTGGTAAACATAACCCGCGAAACAGCAAGAACAAATATTAGCGCGTTTGGCGATGAGTATTGGCAATGGGACTGGGCAATGAGTTGGACAATCAAGATGCTTTACTTGGTAGAGTTTGCCAACTGGAACAGCCAAGATGCAATTGGTTACGGTACAGGCAATGGAACCTCCATTGAAAATGTTGGATATACAGACGCAATGCAATACCATACTGGAACAACCCAATTATCAAGAACAACATATGGGATTGGGATACAGTATAGAAACATTGAGGGGCTTTGGGACAATGTTTTTGATTGGTGCGATGGGTGTTATATGCAAAGTGACGGATTTTATTTACTATTTGCTCCAAATGATTACTCTCAGTATTTTTCTGGTGAAAAAATAATGTCTTTGCTTAACGGTAACCCATCAGCGTATGCCATAATAAATAAATTTAATCAGCAGTGGCTTTCTGTAAATACTGTTGTATCATCACAATACGAAACTTATTCTTGTGACCAAGTTGGATTGAATGGAGAAAGCAATGGCGATATAAGATGTGGTGGATATTATAGCCGTTCAAATTCCGTAGGAATATTTTATGTTTATTCTGCCGTACAAAATAAATCTTTTGCTGTTCAAGGCACCCGCTCCATGAAACTACCAAACACCGAATCATAAGGAGGTAAAACCATGCAATACATCTACGGAATCTCGCAACGGTTTGGCACTCTTTGTGAAAACCTGAAAACCGTTGGAGCGGAACACACTGATTTCAGCGGCTACATCCAAACCGTAACAGAACTTGGCGACGGAACGAAAATTACCGACCGTTGCCGCATTATTGAGAAGTACGCAAGCAAAGAAGCGAACGGTTTGTGTTACGACTGGTATCTGATAGACAACCATTACCGAACAGAGGACACAACCGCAAAGGCGCAAAAATCCATTGAAGCGGTTATGGCAACGGTGGATTACCTGTCTATGATGTCCGGCATTGATATTCCGGGAGAAAGCGCAATGATGACTCTTGAATCTAATGGACATAGCAAAAACTTCAAAAAAGTAAGCGATTACGCCAAAGAATCATTGTGGAACGCCGGAATGATTGCCAATGCAGTCGGTAAATGGATAACCGAAGAAGAATACGATGAGATCGTGGGTTCTACCTAATTGATAACGAAAGGGGCGTTGCGGATGCTGCAAAATGCAAAGATCATGGGTAGTACCGTCATGGGACAGGAAAGCAATGCGCCGACGGGAACGGGCGAACAAAAGCAATACTTTGCGGATGCGACACGGCGACAAATCCGTGCGATGGCAAAGTACGCGACGGACTTTTTCGCGGCGCAGGTGCAAGGGTTGGACACAGAAAACCCGGAAACGGAAAACTGGTATGAAATCCGCGTCGCGGATGCGTTCTCGTCCCTCGGCACGTCGCAGAGCAGCAAGCAGGATGAGTGGAAAAACGTGTTTTTTCGCAGTCCTGCGGTGGACTACATACCACCCGGCACAAAATTCTGGTTTTGGAATAACGTCTGGCTGGCAGACAACCCTTCCAACATTGCAAGCGTAGCCGGTAACGCGCTGGTGCGCCGGTGCAACACGGTTTGGAACAGCCTTGACTACTACGGCAACATTGTTTCCGAACCGTTTGTCATTGCCAATATCGCTACAAAGGCAAACGCCAATACCGACACCGAGTTTATGAAGCTGGCAGACGCATACTCGGACTGCATCATGCAGGCAAACGAGTGGACGCTTGCAAACCTGCGCGAGAACACGCGCATTGTGATGGGTACTGGCGTGTATGCAGTGCGCGGCCTTGCCAACTACATCCGCGAGTTTACAAACGACGCGACCAGCGTCCGTCTGCTGCACTTCTCTGTGTACTACCAAGAGCCGGTAGAGACGGACGATATGGTAAACCAAGTTGCGGACGGGCTTGCGTTCTCGTGGGAGATCACCGCAGACGTGCCGCGCAGCATGACCGTCGGGCAGGCAGCTACCATTGTTCCGTCCTCTTTGCGGAATGGAGAAATCCCCACCGAAATAGTAGGATATGAGTGGAAAAGCCTTACCACCGAAATTGCTTCGGTGAGCGATACGGGAGAAGTGACAACGCTTGCAACGGGACAAGCGCAAATTCAATGCACGCTGGCGCAGAATACGAACATCAGCACCGTGTTTACCATCAGCGTACAGGACGCGGCGGCGTTCGACTGGGCATCCAGCGTCCCCACTTCCCTACCCCAATTTAACAGCGTGACATTGACGGTGACGCAGAACGCGACGTGGACAGTAACCGGCGGGCTTCCCAACTCGTTTGACTACACCACAACAGATACCAGCATCACGATCACCTGCTACTACCCAGTCGATGTGCCGATTGTAGTTACGGCGACAAACGGGACTGGCACATTGAGCGCGACAATCGCGCTGGTTGCGCGGTAAAATTTTGGATGTGGCACTTGACTTTCTGTGCGTACATGATATATAATTATTGTGCGGACAGAAAGAGAGGTGAAACCGTGTCTCCCAAAACTGGAAGACCGCCGAAAGAAAATCCTAAGTCAGCTCGTATTTACATAAGAGTAACCGAAGAAGAAAAAGAAAGCATTATGAAAGATGCTCATAATGTCGGACTTTCTTTGCTGGAATTGCTGAAAAAAGGGATAGAAGCGGTCAAAGAAAAATAACGGAAATGCCCGCCTGTGGAAAGTTGAGCATTTCCGTTATAAGACCAATACCCACAAAGGGGATGGTAAATCTATCATACCATCCTCTTTGGCAAAATTCAAGGAGGAAGCATGAAAATATCAGTGAGAGAATTGACGGCCATGTTTCGACCGTCCGATGATGTGAACATTTCGTGGGGCGGCTGCTTGCTGCCGCTGGACTTAGAAAACAGCCTGTCGATGGATGCTTACGGTGACTATGCCGTGAAAGCCATACATGCGACCGGAGAAAACTCCTTTGAGATCGACCTTGCGGTTGAACCACTCAAGGTCAGCCGTGGTTGCACGGCTTGATGCAATCGCCCTAAAAAGCGGATGGCTGAATTTCTGAAAAACGCTTGACAGGGGCGCGAGAAAGGAATATACTAAGACCACTGAACGGCGCACTTCGCGCCACTAATCAGATCGAATCTGTATTGGTGGTCGAAGTGCGCCTTTTTTCGTTTATGCGAAGGAGGATTGAACTGTGAAAAATCTGGAACTGGTAAAGGCAGAACGCTTTGGCGAGGTTGAAGCGGACATTTACTCGAATGGAAAAGAAATGTTTATGACAATCGGTCAGTTAGCGGCGTGTTTGGAGTACGCGGACAAGAAAAGCGTAGAAAATCTGATTGACAGAAATCCTTATCTGCGAAATGGAGAATTTTCGGGTATTCGACAAATCGTGTGGTTCGTAGGACGTAGTACAAAACATGATTATCGAATACCGAGAAGACGTGACTAACTCAGAAGGAGGTGTTCATCAAATGCAGAAAATTATGGGTTGCAAAGGAAGGCTTTATCCAACAGCAGAACAAGCCCAACAGATCAACCAGACTGTCGGATGCTGCCGGTACATCTATAACCACATGCTGTCTCGCAATCAGAGAGCCTATTACCGCCGTGGAGAGCACCTAAGCTACATCAGCATGCAAAATCTGCTGCCAGGTATGAAAAAATACCTCCCTTGGCTGTGTGATGCAGATAGCCAAGCATTGAAATATGCTTGTCGGCAGCTTAACGATGCCTATAACCGTTTCTTCAAAGGCTTGGGAGAAAAACCGAAATTTAAGAGCAAAAAGAGTTCTGATGGGCAGGGCTATACCACAACAAAAGGGGCGTCGATTCATGTGTTGGATGATGCAGTAAAGTTGCCTCTTTTGGGTATTGTTCAGTGCAAAGGACTGCGTAAACTGGAGGGGAAGATTTCAAAGGCTACAATTCGGGAAACCTCTTCCGGCAAGTATTTTGTCTCCATTCTTTATACCGTGGAAGCGGATGATCCTGAGCCTGTTAATGACAAAGTAGGTTTGGACGTAGGTATCAAGGAGTTTGCCATCGACAGCAATGGCAATCACTATGAGAACCCTAAATACTTGGCAAAGTCCCTGAAGAAGCTGCGTCGTGAACAACGACGGCTGTCTCGCAAAGCTATTGGCTCCAAAAATCGGGAGAAGCAGCGGGTCAAAGTTGCACGGGTTCATGAGCATATTACTAACCAGAGGGCGGATCATCACCATAAGTTGAGCCGGAAACTCGTTGACGAAAACCAAATCATCGGGGTAGAAGACCTCAATATTAAAGGAATGGTCCGAAACCACCGCTTGGCAAGAAGTATTGCTGACGCAGGTTGGGGAGAGTTCCTTCGCATGCTGGAATATAAGGCCATCTGGAATGAACGTACTGTAGTGAGAATTCCAACCTTTTACCCCAGCAACCAAACATGTTCGCACTGTGGTTATAAGAACCAAGAGGTTAAAAACCTGTCTGTACGGGAGTGGACTTGTCCCATCTGTGGTGCAAAACACCAGAGAGATGAAAACGCGGCCCGAAATATCTTAACTGAGGCGCTGCGCATCTTGACAAAACAGGCGGCGTGACCGCTTGACGGCTTGGTACGGCAAGGGTTGTCGAAACCAGCCTCTACGGAGGTAAACGACTGTGGAGTTTGTGTAAGACCCAACCTCGGGGCAGTAAACGATGAAGCAGTAATCGGTAAACGAGTGAGCATATCAACATAGGTGGCCGGAGCGCCTGTGGTGGTTTAAACACACGATTTGTCGAATACCCGAATTTTCCTTCATCCAAAAGGTACCCCTCAAGTTGGGGGGGCACCCAAGATACAAGAATATTCACCGAGGACGGCATATACGAGGTAACGATGCTTTCCAAACAGCCGAAAGCACGGGAGTTCCGCGCATGGATTCGCGGCATCCTCAAGACGCTTCGGCGCGGCGAAGCCACAATCACACCCATGACGGACTACCAGAAAAAGAATATGGAAGCGCGGGAAAGAAACTTATCCATCCGAGAACAGGAAGCGCGCGTTAAGAAAGCAAGGATGCTGAAAGAATTGAGCCAGAAGTATAGCGGCACTTCCTTTGCGCAAATCCTTGATTCTTACGCGACAAAAGAGTTGGAGGGGAGCTTTTTAATCCCACTTCCCGAACTGCCGGAAAAGACCTACTCTGCGGATGAGATCGGCGCGCAAATCGGCATATCCGCAAACATGGTTGGCAGGATTGCCAATCGGTACAATTTGAAAACCGAACAATACGGAAAGTGGTTTAAAGACAAGGCGCGGGGTGCGGATAAGGAAGTCAGTACCTTCCGATATTTTGGAAGCGTGATTCCGGTGATTGAGGAATTGGCAAAAGCCGCGAATTGAAAAAACTGAATACATGATACTTCATCCAACAGGGGGATGAAAAGAGCCAATAGGGGCTATGAATCGTTTAACGACGATTCATAGCCCTTTTTTGTTTGCAAAAAATTATGTAAAGGAGCGTTGACATGATTTACAAACCGAGGTGCGAGTACGCACAAGTAAACCAAAAGGGCGGCGCGCTGCACTGTACCAAAGTGAATGGGTACTGCGCGTTCCAGTACCGATGTGAGCAGACGGGACAGTGGGAGAACACGCCGACCGCCGCCGGATGCAAGGCGAGAAAGCCGAAGGCACAGGAACAACAGCAAACCGTGACGGAGGAAGCCACCGCGCCTACCATCGAGCCGGTTTCCGTGCAAACGGAAACCGAAGCGGCAACAGAAGTGTTAGAAACTGCGGAAGCAGCGAATAAAAAGACAACCACAAACACTACGGTATCTGAAAGGAGCAATACAGAGAATGGAATGGAACAGCCTGAAAACAAAACTGCACGTCGAGCCGGTGGAACTAAGCGAGGACGACGTAAGAAGCGCGACAACGTATCTGCCGATGCTGCACAAGCAAGCACTGATCGAGCAATTGACTAATGGGTGCATTGAAAAAGTAGAGGTAAAGCCGAATGACTTTCAGCCAATCCCGCCGCGCTACCAAGAGGACGGCTTTGCAAAGAGCCTGATTTGCCGTGCGGTTCTGGTTTCGTTTTACTTGAACCTTTATGAACTGCCGGGGCTTTTCAAGGATAAGCCGGAGTTTGAATTTTCCATGCACGATTACGACCGTTTTGCCACTATCCCGATGCAGCTTGAGCAAATGCGCAAGAGCGAGGACACGGAAATCAGCCAGCGGGCAACTGCAATCCTGATGGACTACGCAGAGTTTGAACAGCAGCTTAACCTTTCCGTTTCCAACTACATCCGTTCGCACAACGACGTTTGCCTGCGCGTGGTGCAGATGATGAATATGCAATCTTCACCGGAATCCATCCAAAACGCGCTTGCAGAATTGCGCCGTATTCAAGGCGAGATCGAGAACGGTGCAAAGAAAGTGGAAGAAGCAAAGGAAAGCGCGGAGGATGCAGGAGAGAACGAGGACGCAGGTAAAGCGGGTGGTTGAGCATGGACTTCTCCCCTACCTATCCATATGAGCGGTTACAACAATACAACCGCATGAACGGCGCGGAGGAAATCCCGCGACAAGTCATTAACTACCTCATGGATATGCCGCTGCCGGGATACCAGCCGCAGGACGGTGCGGCATATCCGCGTTCGCGCCTGATGAAGTATTTGTACTATGACGAGGCGTATCCGCTGGAACAGCCTTTGCCTACGCCCGCGCAAAAGCTGTCCCTTGTTTTCGACCCTATGCAGCCCACACAGCCACCGGACACGGACAAGGGATATCGGATATTCCCGCAGCAATACGTCGCGCAGGCGCAGGTTTTGGCGGCAACAACGCTATATGTCCACATGGGTACATCCGTTGCAATGGCGGTGAACCGGACGGAACTCTCCGTCGTGTTCGAGATCATGACCAACGTAAACTACGAAAGCAACGCCGGGAACGTCACATCGCGGACATGGGCAATGGAGTGTGCCGTGCTGGACGCGCTGAATGGCGTGAACCTAAACGGAATCGGTACATTCTACTTTGACCGCAAGCAACATCCGAACTGCGGTTCGTGGGATATCAGCGACCGTGGGACAAACGTTGGGCGGCAGATCGTGATGGGGCTGACTTGGTGCCCGAACGGATGAACTGAAAAGGAGCCAGCAAATGAATAAATTTCAAACAGGAACTTCCGATTGGAAAATCCAAAACGGAAGTGAAATTGTGGAAATTAGTTGCGTTCAATCGGAACGATTAAATTTTTCGTCAACTGGTGATTTCTCTGTCATTTTAGAAACAGACACAGTACCGGACCATTTTATGGAATTTGTGACCGGTATAGGGAACCAAAACGTTCTTGTAACAAGGAGGTCATCGTTTGTAAGTGCTGAAAAAGATCGCTTCAAAGAAGAGAACAAAACATTTGTCAATTATATAGGTTGCGAATTTGAATCGAAACCCCTTGATATTGGTCGATTCAAAATCACACTAATTCGACTTTCAAATAAAAAATGCAACGACTAACCGGAAGGAATAACCAATTTGAATACTGAAATTGTATTTAATGGAAAAAACGACGAGCCGTTTACCACTTCCAGCGTTATTGCGGAATGTACCGGCGTTCAGCATCATACCATCACCCGACTTATCCAACAACACGAACAGGATTTTGAGGAATTCGGACTGCTTCGATTTCAAATCGACGCAGTGAGCATCTACGGAAAAGGAGCATTTCGTTAATATGCCACGCCTAACCGAAGAAGAACTGCAAGACATGTTGCAGAGGAACCCGAAGCTGCGCGTTCGGCAGATGGGTGGCGCGGGCGCGTCCCAGCGTGAGCGAAACCAAAAACTTGCGCGACAGATCGCGGAACAAATTGTACCACCGCAGGAAAAACAGAACAAGTACCACAACACAAAAGTGTACATATACGCGGATGGGCATGTTTCCAAAGGCGAGAAATCGCCCGCACACGGGAAACCCGAAACGGTGTTCGATTCTGTGAAAGAGTACGAGCGGTGGGGTGCTTTGCAAGTGCTGGAACGCGCGGGCGCATTGCGTGAACTGCGGCGGCAAGTGCCGATGGAGATCGCGCCGAAAGCGATTGCCAAAGACGGCGAAAAGCTGCGCGCCATTGTCTACAAGGCAGATTTCATGTACATCAACATGGATGGTGAAACCATTGTCGAGGATGTGAAGCCGTTTGACAAGAAAACCGGCAAGTACCTCACGACAAAGGACTTCAATTTGAAGTGGAAACTGTTAAAGGCAAAGTACACCGAATACTTGTTCAAACTGGTGTGAAAAGAAGGGAAACATATGAAGATATCAAAATTGTTAAAAGAATTTCCAGAAAAGCATCCGGATTTACCGCTTTATATTTCTATCACTGCTTTAGCAATTTCAATAGCCCTTCCCATGCTAAGGAGATTTCTGGAACAAATGACTTGATAAGCGCAAGAAGGGCTATTCCTGTCGTAATCCAGTATTTAATGTTTTTTTGCTTTTCCGTCTTGGCATCTTTCATCAGTTTTTCGACATAGTTTTTGCCAATAGGCTCGATGATAACATTTCCTTCATGGACGCAAAAACTTGTAGAAAACCCTTGTTCAATTACTTTTCCTTGCGGTTCAGAAATAAAGTTGTTGTTAATCAAAAACAAAAAAGTTCGTTCATCAATTTTTAATTCATTGAATGGAAGTCCGTTTGGATTTTGATACAGCGACATCAACGCATTTTGAGAACTTTCGTCGAGCGGAAACAGATTCACAATATTACCCCCTACTTTTTGCATCCATTATATCACATATATACGATGCAATCATCGGTGAATTGGGAATACGATCATGTGATTAGTCTTTTTGCAATTTAATAGGCATATTGGGTCATAAATGGAAAGAAAGGGCGTACCAAACGTGATGAATGTTTGCGGGTTGGTGCGCCCTTTTGCAATCAGGAAAGGAGCTGAAAAAGCATGAGCATTGTAGCCACATTTCAAAAGTTCCAGCAGCAGGTAGAGACTGCGGTGGATGATGTGCTGGAAAACGAGGTTGCGGAAACAGTCAAGGACATTATGGAAGAAAAGCTAACGAGCGTGGTCTATTCCTACGGCGCAGGTGTGGATGCAATGGCAAGCAGACGGTATGCCAATGGCGGTTTGCTGGCGCGGGCAAACATGCAATCGCGCGTGGAGGACGGGCACACGCTGGTTGTGGAGAACGTCGCGCCACTGCAAGGAACGCCAACAGACGATGCGCTTTCGGATGTGGTCAACGCGGGATATGGCAACTACAAGCAACCCTATGCGCGCCAATTCGTGCAGGCTACCGAACAGGAAGCAGCATCCGGGCGCGCGCTTGGTGAGCTGATGAACGGCCTGCAAAGGCGAGGTATTACCGGATGAGAAAAGAGGTTTTGATGCATGTCAATTGAAGTTGTAACCTTAAAGGTCGGCGTGAGCGGCGACACCCTTGCGTTGCAAAGTTTGGAACGGCTGGATACGCTGGTAGAAAAGCTAAACAAAAAGAAAGTCAATTTGAACATTGACAGCAATTTTTCCGGCGATATCGAAGCGAATGCTGCTGCTATTGATAAGTTAGGGAAATCCATAGAAAGCATTTCATATAATTCTAATGGATTTTCTGCCGCAACGAAAGGAGCAAACGATTATAAAAAGGCAGTAGAAAGTATAGATTCTACTCCCATGCAGAAACAAATTGATTCCTTAACAGGTGTTTCCAATGCGTATAAATCCGCAGAAGAAAGCGCAAAGGCGTTGCTGGCGGCTGAAAAGAAACTTGGAACAGCGACCGGAGATCGCCTAAATGTAAAGTCTGATTTGAACACAACCGGAATGGAAAATTACGTTAAAAGTGTTCAAAATCTGCAAAACGCAACCGTAGAAGCTACAAAAGCAATTCAGGTTGGAGGAACGCAGTTCCAGCAATTTTCCGTCTCTGCGCTTAACGCATCTGGGGACATGGAAAAATTTACTTACTCTGTGGACAAAAGTTCTGGTGCAATATACAAAATAGATAATGGTTTCTCCACTATAAAGACAGCTTCATCCGAAGCCGCCAATAGCATTGCATCTTTTTCAAATGAAGTAGCAAGAACAGACCCGACACCGCTTCAAAAGCAAATAGAGAACATTACCGGTGTATCTTCTGCTTATAAGTCTGCCGAAGAAAGTGCGAAAGCACTTCTGCAAGCGGAAAGCAAACTTGGAACGGCAACGGGAGATCGCCTTGACTTAAGTACCCAGCTTAACACTTCTGGTATGCAAGACTACATCAGGAATGTTCAAGGGCTGGAAAACGCGACGGTCAGCGCGTCCAAAGCGATTAAGGTTGGCGATACGGCGTTTCAACAGTTTTCGGTTTCTGCACGAAATTCCTCTGGTGATATTGAAAAGTTTACTTATTCGGTAGACAAAACAACCGGCGCTATTTACAAAATTGATAACGGTTTTTCCACCGTTAAAAGCGCTTCTTCTTCCGCTGGCACAGCCATGGTCGAAGCGGCGTCCAGCGCGGATAAATTTACAAAAAGCGCAGGTCAATTAGACAACAGCGCTAAAAAAGCCGGTCAAAGCGTCTTTGATATGTTCGGTAAGTTTGCGCAATGGAATATTATAAGTACAATTGTGCATGCAGCTGTTTCGGCATTTATGGACGCTGTTGAGGAACTAAAAAAAGTTGATTCCGAACTGGTAAGCATACAAAAGGTTATGGGCGCGTCGGCTTCTGAAATGGACAGGCTTTCCCAAAAAGCGTATCAGGTCGGTTCCAGTCTGGGCGTTGCTGCGTCTGATTATCTGAAATCCGTAACGCAATGGGCGCAGGCGGGCTATGGTTCGCTGTCTGACGAATTGGGCGAACTGTCCGTTATGACGCAGAAGGTTGGCGACGTAGATCAGGCGACGGCGAACCAATTCCTGTTGTCCGTGGATGCGGCGTATAAGTATCAGGGCAGCATTGAGAGTTTGAAGCGCGTTCTGGATGGCGCGAACGAAATTTCCAATAACTTTGCAACCAGCGTTGAAAAGCTGGCCGGTGGTATGGGCATCGTCTCGTCCCTTGCTGCGCAGGCTGGAATGGCCGTAGAAGAAACGGCGGCGGCGATTGGTACAATTACCTCTGTGACGCAGGAAAGTGGCAATAGCGCGGCTCGTGCGCTGCGTGCGCTGATTCTCAACATTCAAGGCGAAACCGAACTTGAAATTGACGAAGTAACCGGCGAACGGTGGACAGAGGAAGAAATCAACAAAACCGCAGACGCAATTAAAAACCTCAACGTCGCAACCCGCGAGTACAAGGACGGCGTTCTGCAACTGCGCAATCCGATGGAGGTTATCGGTGAGATTTCGGAAAAATACCGCGAAGGGCTTATTTCCGAAGTACAACTGCAAGAACTTGTTTCTTCTCTTGGTGGCAAAACCCGATCTAACCAACTGCAAGCCCTGATTTCCAACTTTGATATGTACGAAGATCAGGTTGAGACGTTTATCAACGCGACCGGCAGCGCATACCGAGAGTTGGATATTTATCTTAATTCGTGGGAAGCAAAGGCTAATCGCGTCAAAAACGGATGGGTGCAGCTGGTAGACAATATCCAGACCAGCGATATATCCAAATTCCTTCTGGATGTCGCAAATGCCATCTTAACTATCGCTAATACGGATATTGGAAAGCCTGTTGCCCAGTTTGGTGCGCTTTCATTAGCTATTACGGGAGGGATTACAGCTGTAAAGGCTTTAATGGCAGCACTGACCGCGCTATCTGTAACTCCTATGATTGGTTGGATTGCTGCTATTTCTGCTGGAATTGTTGGGTTAGTCACTGTTTTTGATAAGCTAATCGTAACCGCCGAAGAGCAAAAAGATGCCGCTCTTTCAGCTGCGCAAGAATATCAAGAATCTGCTTCAGAACTGCAAAATCTTAACGCGCAACTTGAGCAAACAAATAACCAAATTGACGAAATAAAATCAAAAGGTAAGCTGTCTTTAACAGACCAACAAGAAATACAAAGATTAGAAGAACAAAACAAGGTTCTGGAAGCGCAAATTGCCTTGCAAAAGGCAGCAATTTCAGCTGCACAAGAAAAGTCTGTTTCCGAGACAGAAGCGGCTTTAGATAGAGGGTACTCAAAAAGTTTTATAGATTTAGCATCTGGTTCCATGTATGCTTATAGCGTATCCGGGAAGGACTGGGATACGGCTGGGTTTGAGGGGCAAATTGATATAGTTGCTTCAAAACTTGAGGAAGCCAAAAAAAATCGAGATGATTTGATTGCTAAAAGCGAGGAACTTTCACAACAGGGACAAACACTTGGTGAAGATGAAGCAAAAATGCTTGATGCTTCAAACGAAGCTATTTCGGTTCTTACACAAGGCTTGTCAGACATTCAAAATGAACTTAAAGAATATTACGATGGCCTCAATGGTGTTACTTCCGAAGATGGTATTGCTTTACGAGAACGCATTGCAGACCTTATAGATTATGCCGCAAATGCTGCTGACCCACTTGGCGCGATCATAGAAACGATTGACAATGCAATGAACAATCTTTCCACGGACGAAATGGAAAGATTCAACGACGCACTAAACGAGCTGCGCGCGGACGGCGAGTTGACCGCTGATGAAATTATGCAGTTGGCAGACACTTTTCCGTTCCTTGCCGCGTTGATGGACGAAAGTGGTATATCGGCACAACAGCTTGCAGATTATTTCTTGTCTGCTGGAAGCGCTGCTGCGGAAGCCAGAAGCGACATTGAGCGGCTGAAAAAGATTCTTGACCCAGCAAGTGAATTAGTTGACAACGCGCTAACTGCTATAAATGACTTTGAAAATATTGCAGGAAAAACGGACTATGATGATATTTATGATAAATATGGCTCTGCAATAAAGCAATTCTTTGAAGATTACAATCAAGGGATTAAAAACTCGCAAACACTTTGGGCTGCTGCTGACGTATTCTTTACCCCTGAACAAATGGAAGCTATGGGATGGGATATAGATGTTATTGCTAAAAAAATGGCATCCCTCGCTACTCTTTTCAATGGTGACCCAAACAACTTCCTTGACCAAATGAAAGCCCTGTCCGATGCTGGCGAGTTGGTAGATGAAGCCGGAGAAAGCCTTATCGAACTAACTGAAACTGGTTTCAGAATACCAATCGAGAACATGGACGAGGTTGCAGAAAAATTCGGAGTGACCGAAGAAGCCTTTGTTACCATGCTTAAATATGCTGGCATGTTTAATGAAGAAATTGCGGACATCGACCTAAGCGGCATTGAAGATTACGCTAAAGACATGGGGCTAATCACAGAGATTGGCGAGGAACAGGTTGTCAATGCCGACGAACTCAAGAAACAACTTCAAGAAGCTGGTGCTTCTGGAAAGGATATTGCGCAAGCATTTGAAAAACTGGAATCTTCTGGGTATACCGTTGTTTCTGTAACGGATGAAGTCGAAAAACTGAAAAACATGTTGATTGACTTAGGCGCTGCGGAACAGAAAAACGGCAAACTGCAAATTCAGATCAGTAACTATGCTGATTTGATGGCAAAACTCGGATACACCAAAGAGCAGGCTGTTGAACTACTGCAAACGCTATATAGCACAGGGGATGTTTCCTTTGCAGATACAGCAGGAAATACGTTAACTCTGCAACAAGCTATCGACGAAGTAACAACAGAACCTATCAGTAAACAATTTTCAAAAGCTGTTAGCGATGCAAACGAAGCGTCCAACGACATAAAAAGCGCTTTTGACCGCGCATTAAGCTATGTAAACGGCCTTGTATTCACACCAAAGTTCCAGATACCGGATGTGGAACTTCCTCCTATACTCGGAGGATGGACAAGCGACGATAGTTCCAGCCAAAGCGGCAACACGATTGAAGCGGATGCCACCGGAACGGATTCTGCGCGCGGCGGCCCGACGTTGTTGGGCGATGAACCGGGTTCTACGCCAAAACCAGAGCTTGTTATTGATGGGGACGAAGCGTTCCTTGCCGGTAAAAACGGCCCGGAAGTATTAAACCTTTCCCCCGGCGCAATTGTTTTGAGCAATACAGAAACAAAACGCGCGCTAAATGGTCAGGCATTTAACGGAAGTATACCGGCATTGAGACGAGGGAACTATTCCCCTTCCATTGGCTCAAATTGGCATGTGGACTACAAGGGGGAAACGGTTGACCTTACAGGCGGGTATAACAGTTCTTCCGGTTCTTCCGGTTCTGGCGGTTCAAAGGCAAGCACCGTCACGGTTACGCAGAAATCGGATGATGGGGAAAGCTATTGGGAAACCCAGCGCGAAGCCCTTGACGAATACCTTGACGCGCTGGAAACCGCGACAAAGGTTATTGAGTATGAGCAGGAAGGTTCCTACGACAAGCAGATCGCCAACTTCCGTGCGGCGCAGGACAAAATCCATGAAACCGCTAATGACTTTCGCGCACGCGGCTTGAAGGACACGGACAACGAAATCCAAGAACTCAAGCTGATGTGGCATGAGTACGCGGATAAAATTGAGGACGTTTACAAGACTATGTATGACGACCTCAAGGAAATGCACAGCGATGACCAGTGGGAACTTGACCTACTCGAAAAGAACCGCGAACGGGCTGACCGCAGCGTTGTGGAGATCGCCGCCGACAATCAGGAAATCGTGGCAACGTACAAGTGGATGCAGCAAGAGGTTGCCGACCTTGCGAACTACTACCGTTCACAGGGGTATGATGAAACCAGCGATTACATTCAAGACCTTTCGGACGCGTGGTGGGACTATCAGGAAGAAATCGAAAGCGTATATGAACACCTGACAGATGCGCTGGACAAGTATATTGATGCGTCCACCCGCAAGCTGGACGAACTGGAACGCGCCGGTGCGTCGGTTGGCGAACGCATAGCGGTTTACATTGAAAGAATCCAAAAGGCGCAGGAAACGCTTGCCGCGCTTACGTTCTCCAATGTGAATGGCGTAAACGATGAAGCCATTGCGGAAACAAACGAACAAATTTGGAGCGATAAGGACGCTATCAAGGACATTCAAAATTCCTTGTGGGATGAACTTGACAATGCAATCGGTGTGATATTCGAGGAAAAGCAATCGGAAATCGACGCGATTGACAAGGAAATCGACAAGATCAACAAGCGGATTGAACAGTACGAAAAGCAGCTTGACGATATCCTGAATGACCCCAGCATTACCGGCACGGACGTTGGCATTGTAGACCTTTTGGAGCGCCTTAACGATGAACTGAAAGCCGAAAAGGAAGCGCTCGAGGACATTGTTGAACCGCTGGAAAACCAGATTGAGGGCTATTACCAGCGGGACGAGGACGGCAACCTTGAGTACATCGAGGGATTGACGGATAAAATCGAAGGTTACTACAAGCAAGACGCAGAAGGCAACCTGATTTATGTACAGGGCTTGCGTGACCTGTTGGATGCTGAAAACGAACGCTACGAGGAAGAAAAAAAGCAGCGTGACGAGCAAATTCAACTGGAAAAGAAACAGCTTGCTTTGCAGGAAGCCATTAAAAACTTGGAGCAGGCACAAATCGACCTTGAAACTGCGAAGAACGAGCGCCCCCTCTACACTTTAAAAGACGGCGTTTGGGCTTGGCGACCGGACGAGGAAGCTATCAAGAACGCGCAGGAAGCCGTAGAGGATGCGGAACAGGCTAAGGAAGATGCGGAGAACGACCTCAAGGAATATGAGGAAGATTTGAAGCATCAGCAGATCATTGACGGCCTGCAAGACCAGATCGACGCTATTGAGAAGCAGAAAGAGCAGATCAATAAGCAGATCGACCTATACGAAAAGGAAAGCAAGGCGCGGCAAAAGTATCTGCAATCCCAAATTGATTATTGGGAGAAGGAAAAGGAAGCCTACGAAAAGCACTATGAGGACTTAATCAAGGCGCAAGAGGAAATCATCGCTGCGAAGGAAGAAGAACGCGATGCGCTGAAAGAGGACTTGGAAAAGTGGCAGGAAGAATGGGAAGATATCACAGACAGCTTAAAAGAGCCTGTGCGCGATATCAAGGACATTCTGATGGATATTGCCAAATATGGCACTCCCGCCATGCAAGAGCAGGTCGATAAGGTAACAGACCTACTTGAAAAACTCGGACATGCGCTGGAAGATTTCAACCCCGAATATGGCGGTGACAACGACTGGGGCAGCGGCGATTACATGGAAGGCTTCAAAGAGGAAGTCATCCAGAAAATGAAAGAAAACTCTGTCCGTTGGCACATTGCCGATGCAGAGGAACGGGAACAGCTTGAACGCGAACAAGACGCACTTGGAAAAAGCATTGATGCAACCTATGACGATCATACTGGCCTTTGGTATGACAAAAACGGCGACGCACTTTATGATATGTCCGACGCTGAAATTCGGGAGATCGTAACGCGCTTGATGAAGCAAAACGCTGATGCGTGGCACAACGCAAGCGCAAGCGAGCAAGACCGACTGAAAGCGGAAAATCAAGCGTTGGGCGATCTAATTGACGCGACATACAATGACCACACAGGGCATTGGTATGCCAGCGACGGGACGCTGCTTTTCGACAGCGGCGGCGTTGCGCACGGAACCGGCATGATGCAAAAAGCCACCACGGCAGACGAGGTTGTGCTTTCCCCTGCCCTATCCACCCTTGTTCTTACACCGGACAAAAACCGCGAGTTTGCGCAATTTGCACAATCTCTTGGGCTTGTTTTTGGTGCTTCCGAAAAATTCCAGAACGCTACGTTTACGCGGGAAGCGGTGAGCAACAGCACAGTAGACCGGCACGACATTACAATCAATGGCTTTACCGTTGGCGAGAATATGCTCCGTAGGCCGCTGTCTGACACGCTTTCCCTGTTGAGCCTGCACATCAACGAATATTGATGCTGAAAAGTAGAGTGTTAAGGCGATTATGTAACAAAACGTAGACTAAAAATTTTGGCATACCACCCACAATCGGCTGCACAAAGCGAGAAAGCAAGCAGTTCTTCCAAGAAAACGGGATTAGACACTTTGGATACTTACAAGAGTTTGAAAGGTTTGTGGATGTGAGAAAAGCCGCCCGAAAGGGCGGCTTTTCGATTGTCAGATACACTATGAAATGCACAATATAGAAGGAATAAAATTGTTCATTTTGTTAAATTATTTTTTGTTGACATGTTGACAACTAAGACAGGATAAGATATGATTAAGGCGGAGGGAAAGATAGGAGCATTAACGAATTATTTGATTATCTTCATTCTTTCGCCGAGTTGCACTTTGTCCGTGCAGCACATGTCGCTTGCCAGCCGCGACGAATAAATCGCTGGAGTGCTTGAGATTACCGCTTGCCGGCTGCGGGATATTAAGACGCCGGCATGAAAAAGGCCCTCCTGCGGGAGGGCTTTTTTGGATAGAGGGAGTATAAAAGATGGTGCAATTTGGTCTATACAGCATAAAAGATCAATTTTTTAGAGATTTCAAAAGTCCGTATTTCCCTTACAATAAATGTGAGAACAGGCCGTATTTCTGTTCGGTGCAGGATGCGTCAGGGATTTGGTGGATGATACCGTTAAGTACACAGGTAGATACATATCAGAAGAAAATTGAGGAAGATGAAAAGAAACATGGCATGTGTCTCTACTATTATATTGGCTTAATTGCTGGGCATAAGCGTGTTTTCTTAATAGGAAGTATGTTTCCAATTACTGAAACATATATCAAAAAAGAATATACGATGGCGGGGACACATTATATTGTTAAAAATTCGAAGTTGATAAAAGAAGTACAGAAGAGGGTTAAAAAATATTTGTCTTTAGTAGAACATAAAAAAATGAGACCTTCAGTTGACATTCTGGGTATTCGTAATAAATTGCAAGGGAAAGTATAATAGTAGGGCGGGAGAAATCCCGCCCTGTTTTTATGTTGTGGTTGACATGGTGATAAAATGAGGAGTTATAGATGTATAAACATCAGATTCCACATATGCGTGGGTGGTATGCCGTTCCTGCCTAACCTGTTTACCGTGACTTATCAGAAGGGATAAGATTCACAAACACACACCAGTTATTTACCTAATAGCCATTCAAAGCCGGGCAACGTGGTAATTCTCATTGGTGATATACCGGCATTCTCCAATGTTTGCACCGCCGTCTGTTCGTCTGTACCCAAAGCCATAGCGGCTTCTTCTGCCGTGAAATACTCTTGCACCCCGTCCGAAAGCGAAAGGGAAAGCCTTGCGCCGATCAAACAGGTTTTCACATCCAATCCGTACTCCAAACCCGAAATCACAATTCCCTTCACTTCATCAGAAGTGGTATTGTGCCGTTGCGCGATCGACTTAATTTCTGATTCGTAAGGTTCGATTTCTTGGAGGTGGATTTGTTTCGCACGCTTTTCCGAACAGGCCGAACAATAAACAGCAGTTCCGTATAAGTCTGTCTCACCGGACGATAAAATTTCTTGCAGATCGACAGCGTGTTCCTTGCCGCATTGAGGGCAATATGTACAAACATTGTCCTCGCGGATTTCAAGCCGTCTGCCTTTGTACTTCAAATAAAACATTTCTTCCTCCTGCTCAATGCATTTACATTTTTCAGGTCAACACGTTTACTGCGCCTTATCAAAATCTTCTCGTTCGATTACGGGCAGTACCCCGTGTTCCTTGAGCAGATCGTACAGGAACAACCGCCCTTTCTGCGTCCATTTGGTTGTCATGCGGGCATCTTGCGTGCCGTCCTGATGCTTGAAGTCGAACGTCTCTGAATGGGTGTACCCCTTGCCGTGATAGCACCGGTAGAGCAGCCACATATCGCCCATGCGGTACTGCACGCCGAGCGAGTGCAGCAGCTTGTTCATTTCGTTGCCGCTCATGCCGTAGTCTTTGGCAATGGCGGTGATGGGTACAACGCCTTTCGACTTCAAGATGCGGTCGGTGTAGTCGGCTTTCGGCTTCAACTCCCCGATCATCTGCGCTTGCTGTTCGTTCTTCGCTTGCAAGGCCAGCCGCTTTTCCTCTGCGTCTGCCAGCGCGCGCAAGGCTGACGGATAATCCTTTGGCGCGATCAGTGCGCCGTTTGCGATGGTGTCCCGCATTTTCTCGAACGCGGTAACATAGGCGGCGGTGAACAAAACTCCCTTTTCACCGGTCATTTTATTCGCTACCATGTCACAGCCCTTTTTGGTGAGCAAATAGCATGGTCTTGTCTCCCCTTTCCCGTCTTTATAGGTGCTGGGGATGAAAAAATCAACCGATCCAAAAGTGGATTCGTTAACGTCCCCAAATTTGGGGTGGTTAGATTTTGTGTCTTGGTTTTCATTGAGCGCAAAATTGCGCTCAGTGGATTTTGTTCTGTGGTTTCTCCTGAATCCAAGTTTGGATTCAGGAGAATTTTTACCGCGATTTTCATCGCCCTCAAATTTGAGGTGGTTATATTTTCCCAGAATTTCGATGTAGCGGGAAATATCACGAACTAAGTTGTCGTGCCGTTTGCCCACCAGCGCGGCAACGTCGCGGCTGTCAACAACGTCAACGCCGTCACGCTCAAATACTTTCAGTTCGTCCATTGCGCCCTTCCTTTCCTTATGCCTTGACTTCAAGGCTGGTCTTAACCGGAATGGTTTCAAGGTCGATCTCAAGGCTGTTCTCGCCGCTGGCGCGGACTGCCTTAACAGAATAGCCGCCGTAGGCATCCACCAACAGACTGTTTTCCGGGTCGAACGGAATGAGACAGCCGCCCCACGAGATATTGATTTCATCGGAAGCGCGGAACAAACGAACTACATCTTTTACTGATACTCGCATATTTTCCTCCTTGATTTTACCCAAAGAGGATGATAGAATGGATTTATCAATCCCCCGTGGATTGGTTCCGGGTGACCGTTTTTCACTTTGCCGGTGGACGGTCACTCTTATTTTTTCAGGTCGTGCTTCAACTTTTTAATTCCTCTGCGAGCAGCTTCCATTTTGCTTACCTTCTCTTGTTCGCAATAGCGATTCAATATATCCTCGCTTTCCGCGTCCAATCGAACGTGAATCTGGCTGTCTTTTGGGTTATTTGTTGGGCGACCTATCTTTTTTTTCTCGGGCATCTTCTCCCCTCCTTTTGAAGCCCAAAATAATTATATTATTTTGCATCCCAAAAGTCAACAAAAAATTTAATCCAATCTATCATCCTCTGCTTGTTTTATCCACAGGGGGATGGTAGAATAGATTTACCATCCCCCTGTGGATTGGTTCTTTGAAACAGTCCGGGACTTGTTCAGGGTAGCGGGCTGTTTCATTTTTTTATGCCGCCATAGATTATGTCAATACCTTTTTCTATAACTTCTGTTCGGGAAATTTTCAGTTCTTTTGCGCAAAACTTTAATTTTTCAGAAGTTTCTTCCGTTATTCGCAGACCGATATTGACGCTTTTTGTGATATCCTTCGGCGGCCTACCGGTTTTCGGAGACATTTTATTCACCTCACTTTTTGCTCCTGCAATAAGTATATTATTGTATGAGCAAAAAGTCAATAGGAATTTTGATTTTGTTTGGATGATGATGCGCAGTGGAATACATTAAATGCCCATATTGCGGACAAGAACAAATTAAGTCCAAAACAGAAACCACTTGTATAAAGTGCAAGAAAACGATTCCGTCGAGCACGGTTGGTCAATCTTTAATAATAAATCAAGAAAAAAGCGTTAAAACAACCATCAAGAAAGAAAAGCAAACAAATAAAGTAAACTGGAAAAATTTATCTTTCGGGTTGACTGCAATTGCTTTTTCTGCCCTACTTGTTTTTATGCTTCAAGGTTTTTCGGATTACAGAGAACAGATTAAAGATTTGGAATCTGAAATCGCAAATTTGCAGGCAGAAATTGAATCGCTGAATGCCGACAATAAATCCCTTTACGCAGAATACGATATGCTATCAAATCGCTATGATTTGTTGAGCGAAGAAAATTCCAACCTGCAAAAGCAAATAGATAACAAAAACGAAAGGATTGAGGAACTCCAAAAGCAAAACACTGGCGCGGCTTTAACGGTTAGTAGACCGTATACATCTTCTGGAAGCGGGACAAGCACAAACTCATCTTCTTACAGCACGGGCGGTGGTGTTGTTTATATTGCAGAAAAAGGGAAAAAGTTTCATACTTACAGTTGCCATTATGTAAAGAATAGCAGAATAGAAATTGATAGAAACACGGCGATTTCCAAAGAGTATGAACCGTGCAAGGTGTGTATGCCATGATAGGGCTTTTCTTTCGGTATCTTGAATTTCGGATGCACCCGCGCCGATCCGGTTCGTATGCCAACGCTTACTATGCCGCGAAAAGAGCCGCGAGAAGTTATAGGCGCGGTGGCGGCGGCGGGAACAACAATGGCGGTGGGGATGGATGCGGCGGCTGTTTGATACAGATTATATTGTTTTGCTTTAGTTGGTTTATTTCGTGCTGGGCACTTTTATTTCTGGATGTAGAAAGTGATCTTGTATCCACGCTTTCTATCCCTTTAGGCGTGCTGGTGTATGTTGGATTGAATAAACTTATCAAAGAACCCGTGGTTAGTCAATCTGAACCAATCCCTCTTGAGGATGAAGTTACGCACAGGGAGTTTTACCAGAAATACGAATTTCGCAAATATAACCCCGTGCATTATTCCTATGTTATTGGGATATCTACTGGCGGCAAGACATACCGCTTCACTAAAGAGGATATAAAGTCTTTTTGGGTGGATTTTGATTCTTCCGATTCTCAAGTGTTTTTGCATATACTACAAAACACTTTTACTTTCTCAAAAACACCAGACAGCCAGCAAGACATAGACTATTTTATCAGTTTCGTGATGCGATGTGGTGGCTTAGACACTAAAGGGAAAATACCAACCGAGCCGCCAGATCGAAAATAAATCAAGGGTGGGGAAAATGGACAACGAACAAAAAGTGATTGTCGCTTGCCCAAAGTGCGGGCAGAAATTGAAGTGTGCCGCCGGTGGCATTGGCACTTGCCCCAAATGTGGGGAAAGGATTACGTTTTCCGTAAAAAAATCAGAAAGCATCACGCCGCAAAACAGCGGTTCACCGATATTTTCTCATAACGAAAATGTGAGAAGAATTTTCAAATGCCCGCATTGCGGACATACCCAATACAGGCAAAGCGAATTGTGCGAAAAATGCGGCAAACAAATGCGTCAAGTAGCTGAATTGACAACTGGCTATTGGGTTTGGCTTTGCGTTTCATTGTTTTTTTGCATTGGTGGACTTCATACAGGAAGCGAAGGGAGTTTAACGGTTGGCGTAATCGGAATAATACTTTTTGTTTTAGCAGCTTGTATACAAAAAAGCAGAAACGGCAAATTCATTACATACAACGAAAATACACCCATTACAGCATTGCCATACTTGAAATTTTCTGACTGCAAAGGCATACCCGAATTTGAAGAAGGGCATAGCGGCTGGATTCGCCTTGATGAAAGAAGAAGATGCTTTATCATCAAAGACGATCTTGATAACTACGAGCGACTTCTCCCCTTTTCACAGATAAACGAATTTGAATTAAAGGTACGCTATATAGAAAAGGACAAAAGCGTAATCGGAAGGTCGGTTGCTGGGTATTTGATTGCTGGGCCGGTCGGCTCTGTTGTCGGCGCGGTATCGGGCGTGGGGAAAAAGAAAGAAAGCCAACAATACTTAGAGATTTCCTACTACCCAAAAGGAAGCCGATCAATGGAGAAAACGGCGCAGTTTTACATTGCTTCATGCTCCACCGATTTTTATAAAGACAGTCAGGAAGCGCTTGGCATCGCTCCCGCAAAACCAAACTTTTCTACCGAGAAGCATGGGTATTTATAATCTTGAAAATTCCAACGGATTTCCCATATTACACAATTCATATATGTTTAGTATGATATAATACACCGAACCGGCAGAAAATAAATAGAGGTGTGCAAAATGGAAAATGAACAGAAAATCATTGTCTCCTGCCCGAAATGCGGACAGAAATTAAAATGCGTTGCTGGTGGCGTTGGGACGTGTCCTAAATGCGGGGAAAGGATAAAATTCCCAGAACCTAAATATCCATCTACAAACGTTGTAGAAGTAGAAGAAGAACCGGCAGAAAAAACGCAAAAGAAAGAACGGAAGGGCAAAAGGCCTGCAATCATTGTAACGATATGCACATTTGTTGCTATTTTTGCTATCGTTTTTGGAGTTTATAACTATTACAAAGAGCAGCAGTTTTTATATAAAATCAAAAATGTGTTGGAAATGTCCTATCAAGCATATACCGCTTGCGATTCGATAAGTGGGCTTGCATCTGCGGTATGGAACGATGCCATATTTGAGCATCGACGTACAGAAACTTCCCAGTTTGTTTATCGAAACGGTTATCACCACGATTTCAACGATGCTCTGCAATATTATTATGAAGATGCCACAGTTTCTAAGGCCGTTTCTGCAACAAGGCTTTGTTCGGAATTGGCAAACATCTGGCTTGGAGAAATTGACCGCGCCCCTTCAAAATATGATGATTTACACGAAAAAGCAATATCCCTGTGCAGTTATGTAGGGCAATACACAGAACTATCTTGTTCTCCCGGCGGCATGAACATAGGTGACTTTACTGATCGCCGCACGGAACTCAGTTCGGCGTGCGCATCGTCTTATCAGGCATTGAAAGAAAAAGCCCCTGACCCAAACGAGGATTTTCTCGACGCGATGCAAAAGGTTATGTTCTGGAAAAAGAAAAACCCGGATTTGTTGGAATTAGCATAATAAAACAGGCAACCCATATCGGGTTGCCTGTTCTGTTTTCTGGAATAATATACACCCGTCAAATCCTCCATAAATCCTTTACAGGCGGGAAATTTTCGTATACAATGTAAATAGGCAGATGCGCCATTTTGGGAGGTGATTAGGATGTCGACTGCATTGAAGTGTGCGAAGTATTTCATCCGTCACGGGATGGATGACCGTCGAAATTCTTACGACGGGAACATGAAGCTGCAAAAGTTACTTTTGTTTGCTGATCTTATTAGCTTAGCGCAGTATGACCATCCGCTTTTTGAAGATGATATATGCGCGTTTGCAAACGGGTGCGTGGTCGAAAACATTAGACTGCGATATAAGAACGATTTCGACGGACTGTACAAAGACAGCGTAGAATTTGACCCTGATTTTACGCAGGAAGAATACGATGCATTGAATCTTTCAATATCTATCTTTGGCAGACTTTCCGCGAAAGAACTTTCCGAAATCAACCACACGTTTCGATTTTGGTCGAAACACTACAATGCTTCTATACGACCAGACGGATACAGAAGCAAGATAGAATCTGTAATACCAAAGTCCGACTTAAAACAAGAATGCGATCGTATTGCCGAAATCATTGCGGCCTACCAGCAGGGAGAAAACGAAAGCTCCATCAAAGAAACCGTGAACGGTATTGACTTTTATTGTGACCCGGAAACGGTTGTGTTGGACGATTCACTTTTTGATGCCCTGTTTAAGTTCTCTTTGTCGGCAGACGAAAACGCATACAGCGTTTATTCGGAGGACGGGAATCTGGTGAAGCTGGCGGAGGCGGATGTGGATTTTCACGAGGTGATCTACCGATCGTCTGACAACCGGCGTCTGAATCAGGTGCTGAATAATCTCCGGGAACAGATCTACCGCTATCGTGTGGAGTATCTC
>OEQY01000016.1_pt1 | contig 103086 bp, 85 predicted proteins | sample 1539871 | NCBI WGS metagenome assembly OEQY01 (sample SAMEA3891877, study PRJEB23780) | metagenome | biome: terrestrial biome; feature: animal house; material: Caecal content | place: Italy | collected 2015-05-05 | reverse complement strand
GGTGAAGTCGTAACAAGGTAGCCGTATCGGAAGGTGCGGCTGGATCACCTCCTTTAAGGGAGTAGACGGAAGTCTACGAATCCAAGTCGAGTAACGAAAGTTACGGAAATAAGTGGAGCATAAACACGAAAAACAAATGCAAACCCAAACTGTGCAATTCACTTGCTATTCTGTTAAAGAGCATCTAAAAACACCCTTACGGGTGTTATTTTTTTGCCCGAAACACGCCCAAAAAGGCGTGGTTCTAAAAAAGAGTCCCGCCTTTCGGCAGGACTCTTTAATTTGCTTTACGGTATCAGTTTTGTTGTATCGGTTGTGAGTTTTTTGTACTATTTTGCTGTGACCTTTTGTCTTTTTTCACAATCATGGCTCGCATGGAATTCAAAATTGCAATCATGCACACGCCAACGTCGGCAAGTATTGCGACAATCATTCCAAACCCTATTTTGTCCAGCAATCCCACTGCCGAAAGTACCAAAACCGCAACTTTAACGGCAATGGAAAAAACAATATTTTGTTTGACAATTCCAAGCGTCTTTTTGGCAATCTTTTTTGCCGTGGGAATGGCGGTGGGGTTGTCCTGCATAAGCACGATGTCCGCTGCCTCTATGGCGGCGTCGCTTCCCATTGCACCCATTGCAATGCCTACGCTGGCGGTAGCCAGCACGGGGGCGTCGTTTATGCCGTCGCCTACAAATGCAACGGTGTTGCCTTCCTTTACAAGTTGCGAAACTTTTTCCGCCTTGTCCTGCGGAAGCAGTTGTGCAAAGCGTTTGTCTATTTGCAGTTTGTCGGCTACAGCCTGAGCAGTTTTCTCATTGTCGCCTGTGAGCATTACCGTCTGACACTTCATTTCTTTCAGTTGACGGACGGCTTGCGCCGAATCTTCCTTTATTTGGTCGGCAATTACAATAGCACCGATGTATTTGCCGTTTTCGGCAACGTACACGACGGTACCTTCACTGTCGTCCACCGGTACAAAAAGAACACCCTTTTCCGTCATCAGTTTGGCGTTTCCGCACAGCACCGTGCTGTTTGCACCCTTTGCGCAAATACCCTGACCGGCAATTTCCTCAACAACGCAACGGAAAGGTTCGTACTGCGTTTCGTTGCAAATGGAAACGGCAATGGGGTGGTTGCTGTGCTGTTCGGCAAGGCAGGCTGTTTGCAGCACCTTTTCACGTTGTGTCTCGGGGTAAACTTTCGTAACGGCGAAGTTGCCGTGAGTCAGCGTTCCCGTTTTGTCAAAGGCAACGACGTTGGCTTTTGCAAGCACTTCCAGGTAGTTGCTTCCCTTAACAAGTATTCCTTTTTTGCTGGCGGCGGCAATTCCTCCGAAAAATCCCATCGGCACGGAAATTACCAAAGCACAGGGGCAGGAAACAAACAAAAACATCATTGCACGTCTCAGCCACACAACCCATTCGCCGTTGAACAACGGAGGAACAACTCCGATAACTACTGCAAGCAGCGTTACAACGGGCGTGTAGTATTTTGAAAACTTGGTAATAAAGTTTTCCGCAGGTGCTTTTTGGTTGGTGGCATTTTCCACAAGGTCAAGAATTTTTGCAACGGTGGTGTTGTCGTAGGTGGAAATTGCCTGTACCAAAATAACTCCGTCCTTATTTATACAGCCGGAAAACACGTTGTCGCCTGCTTTTACGCTACGAGGCAAACTTTCGCCGGTAATTGCGCTGGTGTCCAAATTGCATTTTCCTTCCGTAACAATGCCGTCGAGAGGCAATTTTTCCCCTGCTTTCACCACAAAAATTTCACCGACGGAAATTTCCGAAGGGTGAACTTCCGTTTCTTTGCCGTCACGCAAAACAGTTGCCGTTTCGGGACGGATGTCCAAAAGCGACGCAATGCTTTTTCTGCTTTTTCCCACTGCGTAGTGCTGGAAAAGTTCGCCTATTTGGTACAGCAACATTACTGCCACTGCGTCGTGGTATTCGCCTATTGCAAAAGCGCCTATCGTTGCAATGGTCATCAAAAAATTTTCGTCGAAAAGTTTGCCGTGAGCAATGTTTTTTACTGCACGCCACAACACGTCCCAACCTATTGCAAGAAAAATCATGGCAAATGCAACGGGTTCTATCCATTCGTAGGGCATTGCAACGGTGTTCACCACAATCAGCGTCGCTGCGTACAGCGCCGCACACACACAGATGCGCACCAAACTTCTTCTGTTTGTCATTGCAACCTCACTAGACCATCAGTGTGCAGGCTGAATCTATCTTTTTGCACGCTTTTTTTGCTTCCGAAACAATGGCGTCAAAGTTGTCGTCGTCAGCGTCCAAAATCATTTTTTGCATCATAAAATTGATGTTGACGCTGCGCACGCCCTCTATTTTTTTGATTGCCTCTTCCATTTTGTGTGCGCAATTTGCACAGTCGAGATTTTCCATTTTTATTACTTTTTTCATTGTTTACTCCTTTGCATGTTCCAATGCCAGACTTATTATCGAAGAAACGTGGTCGTCGTCCAGACTGTAATAGACTTCTTTGCCGCTGCGTCTGTTTTTGACAAGTTTTGTCTGCCGCAAAATTCGCAGTTGGTGTGAAACAGCGGATTTTGTCATGTTGAGCAGGGAACAAATGTCGCACACGCACAGTTCTTCAATGAGCAGTACCGACAAAATACGTATTCTTGTGGAATCCCCAAAAACTTTGAAAAGTTCCGAAACGTCGTACAGCAGTTCCTCATCGGGAATTTTGTTTTTTACGTTTTGCACTTTGTTGTCGTGAACACAGGTGTTTTCACAGCAAAATTCCTCTTTCATTTTTCCTCCGTTTTGTAATTTGAAATTCAGTTGGCAAACTCTTAAACTTGCAGTAAACTTCATCAAATTTTTGCAAGGTGGTGGCTTTTGCCCTGTTTACGTGTCGATTTGTCCGCCTTCACTGTCTTGTCAGACGTTAAAACGCACCTAAAAAACAAACAGTTGAATACTTGTTCAACTGTTTATATATTATGCCTGTTGTTTGCAAAAGTCAAGCGTTTTTTTAAAAAAAAATAATTATTTTTCGGCAAATTTTTAATCAAGAAAAAACACAACGCAGTGGCTGTACACTTTTAAGTAAGTTTGTTTTGCGAGTAGTGTAGTGCAGATTTTTCCACTGCATTGTGCGTTGCAAATGCTTGCACCGTGTATTGCGAAAATTTTTGAATATTACAAAACAATATGCACAACGGTAGGGTATGGCGTAGAGTTGACAATCCTTCCGTTGTTGCAAACGGCAGGTTAGTTGCTGTAACTGTAAAATAGTGTTGACGTTTTGTTTTTCCCCACATGCAATGGGTATAAAAGTTTTCTTTTTACAAAATGTGGACAAAATGCATTTGACGCTTGCATTCAACAAAAATGTGTGCTACAATACTACTACCATAAAGAGTGCGCTAGGGACAGCCCCTTTGACCGCACGGCAACCTGCTTTTGCAAGGTGCCAAAGGCTGAACGATGGGAAAAACAGATTTACAGCCCATCGGACGATGGGCTTTTTTGCTGCCTCTTTGTGGAATACACTTGGAGTTTTTTTATGAAACAAATCACAGTCAAAGTAGAAAATCAACAGCAACTTGCCTATCTTTTGGACATTCTACGTTCAAAGGGGTACAAAAACGTACAACGACTCAGCAAAAGGTACTCTTTTCCTGTTGTAGTGGTGGACTTGGACAGAAAACAGTTTTTCGGAACAAACACAACATGTATGGCGGCTTTGGCGTCGCAGGGAAAAATGTGCGTCATTACGGTGGAGCAATTACTTGCACAGCGGTTTTTCCCGCCACATTGTGAGGCAAAGTCGTGATGCAGGTATTGTCGGCGTCGAAGTATATGTAAGTTTGTCGCAACTGTGTTCCGATTTGTGCAGGTAAGTTCGGCGCAACTGTTTTTCAATTCGGCACAACTGTTTTTCAATATATTGTTTTCTTACAATATATTAGATAAAGCAATACCGTTAAACACATTGAAAACTGACGGACCGTTTGTAGAAATCTGTTCGGTGGTGAAAGTCGTTTGTGCTGTTAGAGAAAGGTGAAAGACACTATTTGCCTGAACAGTAACACAAAAGGCACAAAAACCGTAGTATGTAAAGGGGCTTGAAAAGGACTCAATATGTACAAGGAGAACAGAACTATGGATTGCACACATTTAGACATTTGTCATCGTAAAAATTGCGACAGCAACAAAATTGTAATTATCGAGCGCGGACCACGTGGACCGAGAGGATTTTCCGGTCCTCAGGGCATACCCGGCGCAACGGGCCCGCAGGGACCAATCGGACCGCAAGGACCTATCGGTGCAACGGGTGCAACAGGTGCAACGGGAGCCACAGGTCCTCAGGGACCGCAGGGGCCGCAAGGACCCCAAGGTCCGCAAGGTGAAGTAGGTCCGCAGGGGCCGCAAGGACCAAAGGGCGACACAGGTGCGACAGGAGCAACAGGTCCGCAAGGCGCAACAGGTGCAACGGGGGCTACGGGACCGCAAGGTCCGAAGGGCGATACAGGTGCAACGGGGGCGACGGGTGCTACCGGTCCTCAGGGACCGCAGGGGCCGCAAGGTGCAACAGGACCGCAGGGACCTGCAGGTGAAAACGGTTTGGCGTCCTACGGCGGACTGTATTCCACCGACATTTCGTCCGTGGCACTGACTCCCACAAACACGACGCTTTCCTTGGCGTCGACAATGCCTTCCAAAAACGTAACCTACGGCACAAATTCCATCACTGTGCAAAACAGTGGCGACTACGAACTTAACTACGGGCTTATCGGCAGTGTAAACCCTGCATCCACGTTGACCTTGTCGGTAGCAAACAACGGCACGGCAATACCTTCTTCAACGGTAACCCGTGTGTACGATCAGGACCAAAACATTTCCCAGACAGGCAGTACAATTGTTACGTTGAACAGTGGCGACGTGCTGACGTTGCAGGCGTCTTCCTCCGTCGATACCACAAAATTCACGCCCAACAACAACGTACACGTCTATCTCACAGTAAAGCAACTCAACACAACGGAAGATGACACTACTAATGCGTAATGCCTTTTTCCGAAACTCAAAGGCACGGTTTTCCGTGCCTTTACTATTGGGTTTCACTATGTTTTGTCTTGCGGTCAGTAAAATTTTTTATAAGCAATACTTTGCCACAAAAAAACGGCAGAGTTCTGCCGTTTTACAATGTATTTGCTATTCGGGTTTTACGTTTGCAGCACGCAACTTGCCGTTTTCGGGGTCTGTTACCACATCGAACGTAACTGTTTGCCCGTCCTTCAAAGTTTTGAAACCTTCCGTCTGAATTGCCGAGAAGTGCACAAACACGTCTTCACCACCGTCTTCTCCGGCAATAAATCCGTAACCCTTGCCTGCGTTAAACCATTTTACAGTTCCTTTCATTTTTGGTGCCTCCAAAGTTATTTGTAATCTGTGTAGGAGTTTCGTGTAGACTGTTTTGTAACTTTAATACGTCAAAATCTCCCGTTACTATATTACAGTATAGATAATTAAGTGAAAAAAGTCAACGTTATTTTCAAAAATAAAACAGAAGCAACAATTTTTGCATTTGAAAAATGTAAAAATATCACTGTTGCAAACGAGAAATCGTGGCAACGACGGTATTAAAAATAAAAAAAGAACAGTAGGCAGTACTGTTCTTTTAGTGTTTGCAAATGTAGTTGTTAAGTGAAGCGTCAAAAACTTTCGGCACTTTTTCAAAACTTACGGTGGACGTGAAAAACGACGCCGTGTACAATTTTTTTAATACGGTGTTGTATTTTTGCGACAATCTAGCATTGTCTTACCATTCGTGCGGTGCAACCGCAGATTTTCTTTCCCATTTGCACAAATTTACTTTCGTATTCGGTAACGATGTTTTCCGTCTGTTCCGAGTGCAGGTCGTAGGTGATGTCGCTCACAGTGAAACCGCATTTTCTGTACTGTTCCAAAGAAAATTCAAAAAAGTCGATGTCGTCGGTTTTTTGGCGTATAAATCCGTTTTCCGTCAGCAACAGTTTGTATTTTTCCAAAAAAGCGGCGTGCGTAAGACGCCTGTTTGCGTAAGTCTTTTTGGGAAAGGGACAGGAAAAATTGAGAACAATTTCGCTTATGCTGTGCTGTGGCAAAAAACAAAGTAAATTTTCCGCCGAGCAGTTGAGAAAACGCAGGTTTTCCGTTTTTGACGCAATGGCTTGCTCGCATGCCACGACAATGACGTTACTTAGTTTTTCCACGGCAACAAAATTTAATTGCGGAAAGCGTTTGGCGCATGTAATGGCGAAGTTACCTTTGCCGCAGCCTATTTCCAGCACAACGGGGTTGTCGTTTCCGAAAGTTGCTTTCAAATCGGCAATAAAGTTGCGCTGTTGGGCATTCAAAGAGTAAAAATCCTCTTTTTCTCTGTCTAAAAGCACGCTTTTGCACCTTTCCAGACGTTCGTCCAGATGTTTTTTGTGGCGCATTCTCATTTTACCACCCCGTTTTCACCTGACGAAGGTTTTCCAGCCAACTGTCGCAGCAGGCGTCGGAAGGCATGCGGAAATTGTTTTTGGAAAGGTCCACTGTACCGACCTTAATCCCGTCGGGCTGGCAGGAACGTTTGAATTGCTGTGAGAAAAATCTTCTGATAAACTTTTCCAGCCACTTGTAAATTGTCTGTTGGTCGTAAATTCCGTTGAAGGAAAGTTTTGCAAGTTCAAACACTTTTGAGGGCGAAAAGCCCTTGCGCAAAAGCATAAACAAAAAGTAGTCGTGCAGTTGGTAAGGTCCCACAATGTCTTCCGTAACCTGTGCAATTTCCCCGTCTTTTAGGGGCAACAGTTCCGGACTTATGGGCGTGTCCAGCACGTCGTTGAGTATTTTTCTTATTTCCGCCGACGAATTTGCCGCCTCGTGGGCAATCAACGCACGCACAAACGTTTTGGGAATACCGCCGTTTACGTTGTACATTGACATGTGGTCGCCGTTGAATGTAGACCAGCCCAACGCTCCTTCGGACAAATCTCCAGTGCCTACCACAATACCGTTGACTTTGTTGGCAACGTCCATAAGTACCTGGGTGCGTTCCCGTGCCTGGGCGTTTTCGTAGGCTGTGTCGGTAACGGACAAGTCGTGCGAGATGTCCTGCAAGTGTTGTTTTACCGCTGCGGAAATGTCAATTTTGCGTAAAGTTGCACCGAATGCCTTTGCCAAAGTCAGCGAATTGTCCAGCGTGCGTTGCGACGTGCCGAAGCAGGGCATTGTTACGGCAATTATGTCCTCCGCCTTTCTTCCGCACAGTTCCAGGGCATGTTTGCACACAATCAATGCCAGCGTGCTGTCGCTTCCGCCCGACACGCCCAGCACAAGTTTGTCGGCATGAGTGTGAAGCAGACGTTTTTTCAATCCGTGGGACTGAATATTCAACGCCAGGGCGCATCTTTCTGCAAGTTGCTGTTTGTCTTTGGGCACAAATGGGTTTCTGTCGTACACACGAGTGGGTTTGTCGTTGACGGGAAGGTTGTATTTCACGGTAACGTAGTGTGAATAAAATTTGTTTTGCGAAACACGAGCCCGCTCGTTTTCGATGAAACCGAAATCGGCTTCGGCAATGGCGTACCCTCCTTCAAAGGGTTTGCTTTCGGCAATTACCAATCCGTTTTCGCAAATAATATTGTGTGCGGAAAACACCACGTCGGAGGTTGATTCGCCGTCGCCCGACGAGCAGTAGGCGTACACGGTACCCGTTTTGGCAGATTGAATTTCCACCATCTTTTTGCGGTAGTCGCTTTTGGTAACAAGTTCGTTGCTTGCCGACAAGTTGAGAATAAGCGTGGCGCCCGCCCCTGTGTGTCGTGAAGAGGGCGAGTTTGCCACCCACAGGTCCTCACAAATTTCCACGGCAAAACGCACGTCGGGATGCGCCGTGTTTTCAAAAATTAGGTCCGTTCCGAAAGGCACGTTTTTGCCGTCAATTTCCACAAAGGAATTTTCCTCTATTGCAGGGGAAAAGAAGCGTTTTTCGTAAAATTCGTTGTAGTTTGGCAGGTTGGTTTTGGGCACAATTCCCAAAATGTCCCCGTGAAAAAGCACTGCGGCAACATTGAAAAGTTTGCCCGTGTTGTTGACGAGAGGCAAACCGACTACAACAACTGCGTCCGTTTTTGCCGTTTTTTGGCAAACAATGCGCAGTCCGTCAATAGCGGATTGCCTCAACGTGCGCTGAAAAAACAAGTCGCCGCATGTGTAGGCTGTTATGCTCAATTCGGGAAAAAGCACGATTTTTGCTCCGTCTTTCACCGCCTTGTTTACGCCTTCCACAATTTTTTCCGCATTGTAAACGCAATCTGCAACACGCACTTGCGGCGAAACGCAGGCAATTTTCACCATACCCAAGTAGTGCGTTTCCGCAACCGTCGGGGTGTCGGATATCTGTTGGTTGCTTTCGTTGCCCAACAGATATTCGGTGGTAACGTCAAGCGCTTTTGCAAGTTTCTGCAACTTGTCCATCTTTATGTCCAAAAGCGCACCGCTCATAATTTTATTTACGGTGCCCACCGTCAACTGACTTTTTTCCGCAAGTTTCTGCAAAGTCAGTCCACGCTGTTTTTTTGCGATATTAAGTCTTTCCACAATTCCGCTGTTTTTCATCTTTTTTTGACCTCTGCAAGATATTTTACCACTTTTTCTAAATAACACCAAACGATTTGTGCCGTACAATAAACAAACAACAAATAATTTTTTTTATTTTTGATAAGTTATTATAAAATCCGCTTCAAGGTACCGCAATGTTTTTGTGGCGGAGTCGGTACGTCTGACAAAAAATTTTCCAATTATTTTCTGCCACAAAAATGTTACGTTAAATTGAAATTTTCATTGCATGCACCGACAGCCCGTCAAAATAACTATTGACACCGATTTTGCTATGTATTAAAATTGAAAAAAAACAATGAAACGATTTGTTCCTTTTTGACGGGAAATATCGTTTGCGGGTGCAGGTTACCCGCCGAAAAAGAGGGGTGCTTATGGTAGGCAAAGCATTTGACCGTGTGTTGGCAATAAAGGATCTTGCCACAAAAACGGAACGGAAACTTATCGACGGTTTGTTGAAAATCGACAAAGGAGAGTTGATTTATCTTTCCATTACGGAACTTTCCGCACGTCTTAAAATTGCCGAAGCCACGGTGGTGCGTTTTTGCAAGAAGTTGGGGTACAACGGCTTTCAGGATTTCAAACTCAGTCTGAGTCAGGAATTGGGCATGGTGGACAGCACCGCCGTAAACAGTGTGGTCAAGCGTGTCGCCTTGCAAATGACGGACGCAATAACGGAAACTTCCCGCAGTCTGAGTTACGACCGTTGCCTGGAAATTGCACAACTCATGATAAACGCAAACAAGATAGGTGCTTTCGGCGTGGGCAATTCCGCAATAACGGCAATGGAAGTCAGCAACGTGCTTGCCCGCATCGGAATAAGCGTAACGGCAACGCCCGACTCTCACTTGCAGGCAATGATTGCCAGCAACATGACGGAAAGGGACGTGGTAATTCTCATCAGTGTTTCGGGCAGTACAAAGGACATCATCGACGTGGCGGAAATTGCCAAGAAAAACGGGGTGAAAATAGTGGTAATAACATGTTACGACCATTCGCCTCTTGCAAAATATGCCGATTACGTGCTGTTTTCCACCCGACGTGAAGCCGCCTATGAGGGAGGTTCCGTTTCCACGATAGTTTCCATTTCTTACATAGTAAACGTTCTGTACAACGCCATCTACGAAAAACTCGGTCCCGACGCTTACGAACGTACCATGAGGGCGGCGAGTTCCGTTGCCAACAAATCCATGTAACGGAGGTAAATATGTTGCAGGGTAAGCAGACAGACCGTCTTGTAAGCAAGGTTTCCCGTCTTTGTGAGGTGTATTTTCCATTTGTTTTCACAAGGTTACCGCAACGGGTGTTTTTTGAACAAAAGGGCAACGTGCGTGAGGTGCGCAAAGGCTTCCGTTGGGGAAAAGATTTTGCTACGGGCAATTTCCTCTTCACCGTAAGCGGAGTGGAGCAGGGCAAAAAATACTGCATTTATGCCGACACCGGCGCAACGGAACACCTTGTGTGCGTAAACGGCGAAAAGGCGGGAATGTTGGATTTCGTGGCGCATGCTGCAGACGCACCAAGTCGTATTCACCGATACTTTTTGCCTTCAACGCTCAACAACGGCGACAGGGTAACGTTAGAGGCATATTATTCCCACCCGATACCGGGAACAATGCCCTACGACGGCACATCCACGTTTTCCCTTGACGGATTGTATCCCGACAGACCTTTTGAGGAGGCGGGCATTGCGGAAATGTATTTGCCGCTGTACGATTTTTGCCAAAAACTTGCGCTTTTCAACAGTCGGTACCAATCGGAGAAAGACGGTTTCCGTATTGCGGAAATGCAAAAGGTGTATTTGCGCCTTTTTGAAGTGCTTTCGATGAAACAGCAACGCCCGAATGAAACGGACATACAAAAAGCAACGGAAATACTTGACGGCTACTTCGACGAAGCCGACAAACTTCCCTTTGTGGGCATCATCGGGCACAGTCATCTCGATACGGCATGGCTTTGGCCTGTCGAAGAAACACGACGCAAACTTATGCGCACACTTTCCAACGCCGTAACTTTATTGGAAAGGCATCCCGACTACAAATTTTTCCTTTCCACCGTGCTGTATCTCAAATGGGTGGAGGAGGACGACCCCGCCTTGTTTGAAAAGGTCAAAAAATTTGTCGCCGAAGGAAGGTTGGAAACAAACGGCTCCACTTGGGTGGAGTGCGACGGAAATCTCACCGGTGCGGAGGCGTTTTGCCGTCAGTTTTTGCGTGGCAAGTTGTATCTGCGGGAAAAATTTCACTATCAATCGGATACGTTTTGGCTACCCGATACTTTCGGCTATTCCGCAGCGTTACCGCAAATAATGAAACTTGCCGACGTTTCCTACTTTCTCACCACAAAACTCAGTTGGAACGACACCAACCGTTTCCCCTACGAATCTTTTTTGTGGAAGGGCATCGACGGCAGCACGGTAACGGTCCACTTCAACACAATACACACATGGGTGGACGACAAAGCGGTGCAAAAGCGTCTTGACGACGTTGCGGACAAAAGCGAAAGCCGTTGTTTGCTTATGGCGTACGGGTTTGGCGACGGCGGCGGAGGCCCCTCCGAAGAAATGGTAAAACGTGCCATTCACACGCAGTACAACTGCAAAAAAGCCGAGGTAAGACACACAACTGTTTCGGATTTTATGAAAAAACTGTCGGAACAGCAGTTGCCGACCTATTTCGGAGAACTGTACTTGGAATTGCACCGTGGCACGTACACGACAAATCACAGTCTGAAACAGTGCAACAGACGTTTGGAAGAGGCGTTGCACGATGCCGAGGCGGTGTCTGTTTTTGCCGACGACAAACAGGCAAAAAATCTCACCGACGGTTGGTACGACGTGCTGATGCTCAACCAATTTCACGACATTCTTCCCGGCACAGCCATTGCGCAGGCAAGCGACGTCGCTCTTGCGCAGTTGAAAAAAGCGTTGAAAGAGGCAAAAGAATACGTGTCGGGAAAGGGTGCAAAACGCTATTTCAACACACTTCCTTTCAAAAGACGGGAAGTTTTGCCTTCCGCCACAGGACAAAGTTACATCGATTTGTTCGGGAAAAAACGAACCGTTGCGTCCTATCAATTTGCACCGTACGGCTACGGTAAAAAGGTGGCGGATAAAGGCGGATTTTGCTTTGACGGAGAAAATGTAACAACGCCGCAACTGACAGCCAAATTGAAAAACGGCGTGCTGGTTTCGTTGGTGTACAAAGACAGAGAGTACGTCAAAAAGGGCTTCAACGTTGTACGTTGCGCCGAGGACGTCCCCTACATCTACGACAACTGGGACATTGACGTCGACTACGTGCTGAAGGAAAAAGACGCACAATTTCTGCGTCAGGACGTTGTTTCCGTGGGAGCAACCTTGCTTGTGGTGCGTGCGGTGTACCGTCTGACGGAAAAATCTCTTTTGTACGCCGACATCAAATTCCGAGCCGACACGCCTTTGGTGGAGTTTGAAAACAGGCTTTGTTTCTACGACACGCACACCGTTGTTCGCACCTATTTCGACACAACGCTTTTTGCGCAACGTTACAGATGCGAAACACAGTTCGGTTTTGTGGAAAGAAACTGCTTTCCGCAAGACAAAAGCGACATTGCAAAGTTTGAAGTGTGCTCGCACAAGTGGACGGATTTGTCGGAAAAAAACTGCGGACTTTCCCTTCTAAGCGACAGCAAATACGGCGTTTCCTGCAACGGCGGAAAAATGGGGCTCACTCTTCACAAAAGCGGCACTCATCCCGACTCACGTGGCGACGTGGGGGAAAGCACTTTCCGTTACGCACTGTTGCCTCACACGGGCGATTTAACAATGGAAACGGTTTGCCATGCCTACTGTTTCAGTCATTTGCCGATATCCACAGCACGTCAGAATCTGCATCCGCCGTTTGAAGTGGTGTCCGACGGTTCGGTAGTTACGGAAACTATCAAGTTCGGCGAAAAGCAAGGCACCGTTTTGCGCCTGTACGAGTGTCTTGGCGGAAGTGCCTCCGCAACGGTAAGGGCTGCGGGAAAACAAATTGTTTCCTGCAATATTATGGAAGATACCCTTGCCGTATTGGGCGAAGATTGCGCACAGTTGCAGTTTTCTCCTTTTGAAATAAAAACAGTAATTTTGAAATAACATTCGCAGGTTTACAGGCAAACCGTGTTTTTCGGTTTGCCTTTTGTTTTTACGTTTTTCGTGCAAAGGCACACATTGTTTTTTGGGTGCAAATTTTTTCGGAACGCCACCAAACAAACAGCAATGCACTTTAATGCACGAAACCCTCGTTGCAAGCGGTGCAGACCACCGTTACAATAATTTGTTTTAGCAGTACTTTTTATGGGTGTAAACTTTTTCGAAACACCACCGCAAAAATCAGCAATGCACTTAATGTGCGAAACTTTCGTTGCAAGCAGTGCAGGCAAGAACAGTTACAACAATTTGTTTTGGCGGTACTTTTTATGGGTGTAAACTTTTTCGAAACGCCACCAAACAAACAGCAATGCACTTTAATGCACGAAACTCTCGTTGCAAGCGGTGCAGGCAAGAACAGTTACAACAATTTGTTTTGGCGGTACTTTAATTTGAGTTTTTGTGTCGTGAACATTTTAGTTTTTACGTTATTTTCACTTTTTTGTGCTGTGAAAAAAGTTTTCAAAATTACCATAATTTTTTGAAAACCATATTGACATCGCATATTTGCGCAAGTATAATAATTGTGTAAGAGTGTAATTTCATCGGCAAATACATTATCGGCAAATACATTAAAGAGTAGCGTGAGAGGAGTATTATGAGCGTATTGAAACGAGGATTGATTGTATCTTGTCAGGCAGTCGAGGGAGAACCGCTGTACGGATACGGAATCATGCATTTGTTTGCCAAGGCAGCCAAAGAGGGCGGAGCGTGCGGCATACGTGCGCTGTGCGACGATGTGGAAAGCATCAAAAAGGAAGTTTCCCTTCCGATAATAGGTCTTGTGAAAAAATGCTATCCCGACAGTGAAATTTACATCACGCCCACCAAAGCCGATGTAGACAGGTTGCTGAAAGTACCTTGCGACGTAATTTGCATGGATGCAACGTTGCGTTTGCGTCCCAACGGAGAAAGACTGGAAGAACTGTACCGTTACGCCAGGCAAAATTGCGGAAACAGGGAACTTATGGCGGACGTAGCCACGGTAGAAGATGCCATAAATGCCGAAAAATTGGGTTTCGACTACGTTTCAACAACAATGAGAGGTTACACGGCAGAAACGAAAAATGCCCTTCTTCCCGATTTTGACTTTATGCGGGAGTGCAAAAAATGTCTTTCAAAAGCCAAGTTGATTGCCGAAGGGGGAATTTTCGAAAGCGGACACATGAAAATTATTTCGCAAATCAATCCTTATTCGGTGGTGGTCGGTTCGGCAATAACCAGACCAAAAGTAATCACACAGCGACTTAACGGAGCGTTGAAACTGCAATGAAAACATTGTCCGTAGCCTACCTTCCTCTTGACGAAAGACCGTGCAACTACTGTTTTGCACAACGAATAGCCAAAGGCAGTCCTGTCAGATTCATCAAACCGACCCCCGACGTTCTGGGCGAAAAAAAGAAGCCTGCGGATTTTTCCAAGGTGGAAAAATTTTTGTCGGACAGTGCGGCAAAAGCGCAGTACTTGATTTTGTCGTTGGATATGCTTTTGTACGGCGGAATTGTGCCTTCACGGTTGCACAATCTTTCGGAGGAGCAACTGACAAAACGGTTGGACGTGCTGAATAAGATAAAATGTATCAATCCTTCCCTGAAAATTTACGCATTTGCCTTGATAATGCGCTGTCCCGGTTATTCAAGCGACGACGAGGAACCTTCCTACTACAAAACTTGCGGACGGGAAATTTTCTTGACGGGGCAGGCGTTGCACAAAAAGCAGTTGGGAATACTGACGTCGCAAGAGGAAATTTTGCTGGAAGAATACCAAAACAAAACGGCGCAATATCTTGACGACTATCTCAAAAGACGTGCCGTCAACAGAAAAATGCTTGTCAAAGCAATAGGGCAACTGCACAAGACAATTGACTTTTTGGTCATTCCGCAGGACGATTCCGCCGTGTACGGATTCACCACCATGGACAGGGAATTTATCAAAGCAGAAATAGAGAAAAATTGCTTTGACGACGTGGCAATGTACCCGGGTGCCGACGAAGTGGGGATGACTCTTCTTGCAAGAGCGGTAGTCAATCACATGGGCGTAACGCCCAAGTTTCGCTGTTTCTACGCCCACCCCAACAATCCGGAAATTGTACCTCTGTACGAAGACAGACCGCTCAAAGACACATTGCCTTTGCAAATTGCAACTGCGGGCGGAGTAATGACGGAGGGCGACGGCGACATAAATTTGTTTTTGAACTATCCTGCATCTCAGCCGGTGGAGGCTACGGAAATCCCTTCCGAAGGCTATGCACGCAGAAATCTTCCGCTGTTTTGCAGTGAAATAGTAAAAAGCGTGCAGGAAAAAAAGGTCACTGCGCTTGCCGACGGGGCATATTGCAACGGAGGAGATTTGCAGTTGTTGCAAATGATAACGGAAAAAACAGACTTTTTCGACCTTTCCGCTTACGCAGGTTGGAACACTTCGTCAAACACGTTGGGCACGGTAATTTGTCAGGCTGTGTTTGTGTGGCTTTTCGGAAAAAACAGGTGGCAAAACCTGTTTCTGGCAGAAAGACTTTTCGAGGATGTCGGCTATTGCGGTTACGTAAGAAAAGAGGTTACGTCAAGTCTTAAAGGCAGGTACAACTACTTCAATGCAGGCGGAAAAAACGGAAAGGTGGCAAAAACGGTAAAAGATCGGTTGCAACTGTTTGTTGGCAAAAACTTTCCCCAAGTTGCAAAAAAGTACAAAATCGCACGGTGTCGGATGCCCTGGAATCGTATGTTCGAGGTGGATTTGACAGCGAGGGAAAACAATGAAAAGTAGAAGAGTTGTGGCAATTTTTTTCCTTTTGATTTTGTTATTTTCGGGAGTGCTTATGCAAAATCTCAAAACACATCAACAGGCAGTTGCTTCCGCCTCAGTCGCAGACAATGCCGTCCACGCAAGAGGCGTGTGGCACCGTCCCAACGTTTCCGGAAAGGAAACCACACTTCAAGGCTTGTGCGAAGTGTTGGACACATTTGCCGACGCAGGCATCAACATGGTGTTTCTGGAAACTTTCTATCACGGAATGACGGTGTTCAAAACAAACCGTGTGCAGTACTACAAAGGATTTGAGCAGTTTCAATACGGCGACTACCCCGACTACCTGACGGCGTTTGCCTCCGAAGCGGAAAAACGTGGAATAGAAGTTCACGCCTGGGTTCAGGACTTTTACATAGGCGTCAGCGACGAAAACAATTTTGTCAGGTACTATCCCGATTGGTTGCTTACGGCACAAAACGGCGGTTACCGCCAGACGGAGGGCAAGGAAAGCGGAGGCTACATATTTTTGGACCCTGCCAATGCCGAAGTAAGGCAGTTTTTGGTGGATTTCTACGATGAATTGCTGACAAAAGTTCCGCAGGTAAAGGGACTCAATCTGGATTACATTCGTTATCCCGTTTCTTCCGTTGGCGACGACACAGGTTTCACGGCAACGGCAATGCAGCAGTTTTCTTCTCGATACGGGCTGAATTTGCCGCAAAACTGCACGATCAATCAATTTATAAGTTTACTAAACAGCAACAATCTTCAAAACGACTGGACAAAGTTCCGTGCGGAAATTGTTACCGGATTTGTCCAACAGGTGTTTGACATGGTGAACGAAAAACACCCCACGGCAATGTTGTCCACGGCGATTTTTCCCGATTTTCAGGTAACCTACAACACAAAAAAACAGGACATATCCACCTGGTTGGAAAATGACTTTATCGACATTGTAACGCCTATGGTGTACTACTACGAGGCATCGCAGGTGCAATCCGCCGTTTCCGACATGATGGAAAAGTGCAAAAACTGTTTTTGCTACACGGGGCTGTACGCCACCTATCACAATCAAAGTCAGGAAGAGTTGCTGGCGCAAATAAACGCAAGCGACGTTGCCGGAGCCGACGGATTTGTACTGTTCGATTCGGCAAAGACGTTTTTCCAAAACGACTATTCCGATGTTTTGCAAAGCAATTTCGGCAGTGTGCATTCCACCCTTCCCCATTGCGTTACCGATTTTACCGTCAAAACAGTGCTGACGGAATTGACGCAACGGTTTTCCGCCCTTGCCGAGGAGGGAAAGGAAAATGCCGATAAAGTAAAACTTTTCCAAAAGGAAGCGGAAGCAATTTGCGGCGGACAGTCTGCCGACGAAATAAAAGGAGCACTCAATCGGCTTGTCGAGTACAATCTGACGCAGTATGTTTCTGCAAATAATGCGCAAGCGGCGCTGCAGATTTTGCGTCCGTTGCAACGCTGCGTCGAGGTGAGGTGCGGAAGGGATGCTGTCAAAGGTGTTGAAACTTTCTACACGTCAACTTCCGACGACGGCAACGAAACACCGCCAAGCGGCGGAAACAGCCAGACTCCCCCCGACAATCCGCCGTCCGACGACGGCAACGACATTCTGCCCTTGGTGGGAATTGCACTTTGTATTTTGTTTGTCGGCGTAGCGGCAGGTTTTGTTTTGGCGAAAGCCTTGAAAAAAAAGAGGTAAACAATGAAAAAAGTTTTCACGGCATCATTGATAATATGTTTTGTTCTGTTGGCGTCCTCTGTTTTCGGACTGGTGGCAGTGTATTCCACCGCCTATGCCGAGGGCGAGTACATCAGGGACGTTACTGTCAGGGACATTTCCGTAACGGCAGGCGACAAAACAATAAACTACATCTATTCCGACCCTGTGGACTACTACGAGGATTCGGCGTCGGGCTACCTCAACGCTTATGAGATACGGTACGAAAACGTCGGCGCTACGGATTCGGTAATGTACACGCCGCTGTATCCCGACACAACCACGGGACGTGTCGGCAATGTGGTGGAATACGTGTGCGAGCCGTCCGGTTCGACCTTTACGGTAACCAAAATAAACGCCAACGGCGACGGCACCACCTACATACCCGTCGGCGGTTTTGTACTTTCTTTGCGCAAGGATATGTACGCCGACTTTGCCGAAATCGGCGACACGGTAACGCTTGGAGGAAACAAAGTTACCATAGCCACCAAAGCGGTGGAGTCATCCGCACACCGTGTGGTAGTTGACAACACCAACACCACACGTTCCGCACCCATGGTGGTGTACTACGACTATCAATTCGGCTCAAAAACGGGAACAAACGTTTTCGGAACGGAAATGACCTGCGAGTACGATTTTGACCTCAACACCTTTGTGGTAACTTCCTTCCGCAACTTCGGAATGGGCGACGATTCCGGTTCGGACATTCCCGACAACAGTTTTGTGCTCAGTGCCTACGGCGAGGGATTCCGTCAACTGTTGGTAAGGGACGAACTGTTCAGCGTCGGCGACTACGTAAAAATGGTGGGTTTCGATTTTATACGTTTCGGAGGAACGGTGTACGGCGAGTACGATTTTGTCAACCCCACACCGCAGCAAAACCCCGCAGGCATGGAAACGGAAACTTCACCTTTCCCCGCCTACCGTGGCGAAAACCAAACGATAATCTACAAATACGGTTGGAGTTACAACGGTTCCGTTGGCACAGGCACCAACATTTACGGCTACGAAGCGGCAGTGGACGCCAACGGCGTTGTTGTGGAAATGAACGTCAACGTGTCCAAAATTCCCGAGAACGGTTACGTAATTTCAGGACACGGAGCGGGAAGAGATTTCATTCGTTCCAACATTGTTTTGGGCGCAACGGTGCAACTTGACGAGGAAAACAAAACCTATTCGATATCCACAACGCTCAACAGTTACTACGAAAATCTGGTGCTCAGCGTCAACAGTGCTGTGAACAATGCGCAAAGTAAAATGAACATGCTGTACGATTTGGACACCGACCTGTTAAACAGTTGCATCGAGCAGGTTCAGGTGGAATTGCAAAGCCTGCAAGTAGTCAAAGAGGACATTGAAGCGGCATTGGAAGAGGAAGGACTCACACCCGAAAGACGCCTGAGTTTGCTTATGCATTACAACGACAGTCAGTTGCAGATAGAGCGTCTGCGTCAGCAACTCATCACTGCTTCTGCCGAAAGCCGTCCCGTTTCCGCACGGGCGGTGTGGCACAGACCCGTCGAAATGACCTACGAGGCAATAGAGCAAAACATCAGCACCTACCGTGAAATCGGCATCAACCTTGTGTTTGTGGAAACGTTGTACAACGGCTATTCCACATTCCGCAGCGATGTGGCTGATTTCCCCTACAATCCCAAACTTTCCGAAAGTTACGCCAATGGCGACATTGTCTACAACGACTATCTTTCTGCGTTTGCCGCATGCTGTGCCGAGTACGGCATCGAAGTGCATGCATGGGTGGAAAATTTCTACGTAGGCACTCTCAACACGGTGGAAGTAATACAAAACCATCCCGATTGGCTGCTGTACAACGACGACGGCACAATCTATCAAAGAAACGAAGGCGGTGCCTACATTTTCATCGATCCCGCCAACAAGGAAGTTCAGGATACCCTCATTGCCTACTACAACGACTTGTTTGAAAAAGTTCCGCAAGTGGTGGGGCTCAACCTGGATTACATTCGTTATCCCGTTTCCGATTTTGCCGAGGATACAGGCTACACAATGGCGGCAATGAAAGGCTTTTACGAGCAGAAAGGACTTACTTTCTCTGCCGCTCAACTTGCCGACAGAGAAAAAATGGCAAACAAATTCCGTCAACTGTTCGACATACAGTACATGGGCAGTCAGCAAACCGTTGACGCCAACTACAACGAATGGGTTCAGTACCGCACCGACGTAGTGACGGAGTTCGTACGCCGAATAAAAAACGAAGTAAAAGACACAAAAGACATAATGCTGTCCACCGCCGTTTTTGCATCCCTTTCGGAATCTAAGGATGCCAAAAAACAAGATTGGCAATCTTGGTTCACCAACGGTTGGATAGATATTGCCACCCCCATGGCGTACTACAACGACGCATCCGACGTGCTTACACGGGTAAACGAAATGATTTTGCTTGCAGGCAACAACTGCTATTACTATTCGGGGCTTGCAACATCCTACAGCGGTTTGCCCGCATGGCAAAACAAAGAACACATCGAAGCGTCCTACAGCGCAGGCGCAAACGGTTACGTTATCTTCTGTTCCACGCAGATTATCGGACACGACGACGTACAGCAGGCGCTGCTGTCGGGAGTCAATTCCAAACAAGCCGTGTTGCCTCACGCCTCCGTCGACAAGGTGCTGAAAGGCTACTTTGACGACATTATCGACAAAGCGCAGCGTATCTATATTCCTGCAGGGGGAATGACGACGGAACAACGTCAGCAACTTGCCGAAACCTTTGCGGAAATTCAGCAAATGACGGCGTCTTCCGCTGTCGACATTTTCAAAATACAGCAGGCGGTAAAAGAGGCGGTGTCCTCGGCAAGCAGTTTTGCAAAAGGATACTCACGCCAAAGAATAACGGAACAACTCAATCAACTTATCGACTTGTTGGACACCAAAATTTCTCTTCAACTGATAGCCGACGGAGATTGGAATCCCGAAGAGGACAACCGCCGTCCCACGGTAACGGAAGACGGGATAATTGCCAATCCGCCGATAACGGAACCAGACGACAAACCCATTCAGCCCGACGACGAGCCCACCCCTCCCGAGCAACCTAACAACACTCTTGCCGTTGTTTTGGGCGTTACAGGCGGAGTTGTGTTGATTGCAGGCGCAGTGGTGGCGGTAGTGTTGATAAAACGCAAAAAGCGTTGAAAACAACATCGAACCACAGCACCCGAAAGTGTTGTCAACGGCAAAACTTCGGGCAGTGTCAATTTCAACATGACGTATTGCGTTTTGTGCGTCAATGCGTCCAAGCAGTGAAGCAAAAGGCAAAATTTTCAAAATGTGCAGTGTGTTGTGGCACATTTGCCCGATACGTACAAGGGGTATCAACACCAAAGTAACAAAAGTGCAACAAATCAGCAACTGAAAACAAGACTTTTAAGATGACTAAGGCATCTAAAATAAAAAAACGGAGGTTAAGTATGAAAAAGACAAAACTTATTGTGGCTGTTCTTCTGGCTGTCGTAATGGTTTTGGCACTGGGACTTGTCGCATGCGACAAACACGAGTGTGAGCATGTGTGTCCCATTTGCGGTAAGTGTACGGATCCCGACTGTACCGATCCCGTGTGTGCCGACAAATGCCCGGGGCACGAAGTGCAACACGCCGCTCCGCAAATAAGCGTCAATCCCACGGAAATAGAGATAAATGCCGGTGACGAAATTGACCTTATGTTCGGCGTTACGGTAACGGATGCGGAAGACGACAACCCGACGCTCATCATTTTCGACGATGACGACTTTGATGCGGACACAGAGGGTGTGTACACAATCACCTACAAGGCAACAAACAAGTTCGGTTTGGAAGCCACCGCAACAAGAACGGTTACCGTAAATCAGGCACTTTCGGCACTTGCATTGGAAGTGCGTCAAAACCTTTTGGGCGAAGCCAAATGGGAAGGCGAAACCATCAGTTTCAAACATTCGCTGTACGTTGAACTTTCCGCCGACACCGACTACGACGTTGCTCGCAGTGGCGTGTTCCACAACACAAGCGACGGCGAAATCGTACTCAATGTGGCAGGCGGCTACGGCTGTTCGGCAATACTTACGGCAAACGGCGTGGTAATTGAAGGAAGAGACGGCGCCAACAGCAGATTGATGAACCAGCAAAATCCCGTTCGTTCTTCCGGCGTTACTACAATGGAAATCGACAACGAAGAAGTTTCCGTTTCCAGCGCATTTGCTCAAAACATGGTGATACCGGCAGGCGGTTACGCTGTGGTAATTCAATCCGGTTACGCAGGCACAACTGCGGATACCGACGGACGTGGTTTCATGAACTACAACGTAATTTACGCTTACGGCAACGTAGTGCGTTTGCTTTGGGTGGACGAACAGCAGGTAATCACGGAATATGCCGACCAGGCACCCACAATTTCCGGCACCGACACAACGGTGTATGCCGCAATATCCGACGCCTCCTTCACGCTCAACACGGAAGTACTCACAGGCGTTACCGCCAAGGACGACAACGGCACCTTTGAAATTTCCGACGATACCGCCGTTACGGTAACGGTTGTCGACGACGGAGGTTTCGACATCAACACTGCCGGCGAATACACGGTTACCATTTCCGCAGCGGACGCACAGGGCAATATCGCCACGGCAACACGCATTGTGGAAGTTACGGAAGACGTAGTGGAAGTCAAGGTAAACGACAACTCCATCAAGATGCTTCCCACAAGCGTAGCGGTGGACCAAGACCTCACGGTGGTGGGCAAGTATCTGTTCATCATCTTCACGCCGGAATACGAAGGCACAATCAATTTCAGCAACGGCTACGGCGAAGCCTTTGTTGTGGACCGTTTCGGAAAAATAGTGCGTATCTACGACGGTGTTAGTGCCAAGTACTTCGACGCCGAAAATCCCACGGGAATTCAGGATGCATCCAAGTGCACCGCAGCAGGCTATGCTTTGGAAGCATTCAATTCCAGACAGGACGGCGAATACGTGGTAATTGCCCCCAACATCACAGGCAATGTTTCCCGTGCATTCTTGTATTCCAACCGCACCATCGGCGGACAAATGGCATTGCCGGGAATTACCTTCGAGGCAAAGACTTACACATTCACAGTGGGTGAAAAATCCTTCACGGCTGCGGAAGACAAGTACGCATTCAACACTGCTATGACGGCTGCTACGGCGCCCACGTACTCGATGATTGTTTTCAACAAGTCCTATCCCGGCGAAGTAACGGTAAACGGCTACGGTGCTGCCGTCGTTGTCAATCAGTACGGTGTGCTTGTAAAGGTGTACGACGGTGCTTACGTCGGTTTCTACGACGAAAACGGAAAAGCGTCCTCTGTAACCTTCAACGGAAACAACTACGCAACGGTGGCTTTCAGCGAACTTGAAGAGGGCGAAACGCTCATCATTTTCCCCAACGACGGAACAAACGGTGCGGACAGTCCCCGCACGTTCGCATTGGGTTTGTGTACCGACGGCTCAATCGGCAAGACGGTTACGCTCACCGACGTCAAATTTGACGAAAAACCCAAAGACGACAAAACAATAGTAATCGACGACACCTCCTTCACGGCTGCGGAAGGAACATGGATCTACAACGGAACTGTGGATGCGTCCACGGCTTCGAGATATTCCATGATTATCTTTGACAAATCGTACGACGGACAGGTGGAAACCAACAGCCACGGTGCGGCAATAGTGCTTGACAAGTACGGAACACTTGTAAAAATTTACGACGGCGCAAACGGAGGCTTCTACACTGTGGACGGAAAGTCTACGGATCCGCTGACGTTCACAACGTCAAACTACGCAACGGTGGCATTCAGCGAACTCGGGGCGGAAGAATTGCTCATCATCTTCCCCAACGACGGAACAAACGGTGCGAACAGTCCCCGCACGTTCGCATTGAGTTTGCGTGGCGTAAACGGTGCCAAAGCCTATTGCGGAGAAGTTGCAACCCTCACAGGTTTTGCTTTTGAAAAAGTTTCCGTAGAAATTGCCGTCGGCGAAGACACAATTGAGTTCAATCCCGAAAAGGTGGCAATCAACACAACGACGGCAACGGCTGCCGACTACGATTGGTATGTTTTCACCACGGAATTTTCCGGCACTTTGGGATTTGCCAACGGTTACGGCGCTGCAATAGTAATGGATGCCGAAAACAAAATCGTGCGTGTGTACAACGGTGCAGACGGCAAGTACTACGATGCCGACAACCCCACGGGAACGGCATTGGCAAGCAACGACTACCTCACAACGGCGCTTGCTTCACTCAAAGCAAACGAGTGGATGCTTGTGGGCGTCAACAACGGTGCAAATCAGGCTCCACGTGATTTCCTGCGCAATCATCACACTTTGGGCGCAACGGTAACAATGGAAGAGGTTTCCGTTCCCGTTGCCGACAAAGCAATGATGTCCGTACAGGTAAACGGCAAAATTTTCTACACTACGGCAATAGCGGTAAATCAGGAAGTTTCCAACGTTGCCAACTACGACTTCGCAGTGTACACCTACGGCGCAAGCGGAGTAGTTGTGAAAAACGGCTGGTCGGAAGGCTTTGTCGTTGACAGCGAAGGCAAAGTAGTAAGAATTTACGACGGCGTAAACAACAGATACTTTGATGCCGAAAACGCTTCCGGTATTGCCGGAACGGACAAATTCACCATAGCATCCCTTTCTTTGGACGCTTTCCTTTCTCTAAAACAGGGGGAAATGCTGGTGATAGGACTCAACGGCGGTTTGAATTCCAATCAGGCACGCAGTTTCCTTGTCGGCAACCGTGTTGTGGGCGCATCCATGTCTGTTTCGGGCATCGACGCTACCCCCGCAGCGGAAGCAGTGCAGTACTACGCTTTGACGGTAGGCACAAAAGTTTGGTATCAGAACGGTGCTCAGATGGCTGTAGATTCGGCATTTGACGGCACTCCCGCTTTTGCAATCTATTCCTACGGTTACACGGGCGAACGTTACACCGGCGGTTACGGCGTGGCGTTTGTAATGGATTCCACAGGTAAGGTAGTGAGAATCTACGACGGCGCAAGCGGAAAGTACTACGACGCCGAAAATCCCACGGGAATTCAGGACGCATCCAAATGTACGGCGGCAGGATACGCACAGGAAGCATTTGCCTCGTTGGCAGAGGGCGAATGGGTTCTCATTGCACCCCACGGCGGTTCCACGGGTAACGTTGCAAGAGCGTTGCTGTACGGAAACCGCACGGTAGGATTGGAAGTTTCCTACACGCTTGTTGCTGCCGAATAGTTTCAAAAAATATTTGTAACACCTTTCTCAAACACTTTCCCGTTGTCGCTTTGACAACGGGAAAGTTACAGATTTTAACACACGGTTATGAAAAAACTGATCATTGTATTTGTAACGTTCTTGACTGTCTGCTGTTTGCTTGCGCCTTCTGCTGCATTGGCATTCACCTCAGACATTCTTGACCAACCTTCTTTCACCTACACATTGGACGGGTTTTCCTACAAAGAAGCATCCTTCACGGAAAACGGTGCGTTGCAAAAAATTTTTTACGGCGAGTACAACACCACGCAGGAAAACGCCAAATACGAATGGGTAATTCACAGTATTCGCAGTGGCTCGGAAACGACAAGATCCACCGTTATGGAAATTGCCACGGACTACGAGCAAAGCACCGGTCGCAAGGTGATTTTTGCCGCAAACGGCGACTACTTCGACCTGAACACGGGTGCGAATATGGAGTCCTACGTCAACAACGGTATTGTTGTCAGCAAAGGCTCATTCGCAACCAAACACTGCATTGGATTTGACAACAACGGAAATGTGGCAATCGGACGCATGACGGAGGTGGAAAAACGCCTTGCCGTCTACACCGAAGGTAAGCCCACATTCTTCACGATAGATAAGTTTAATCAGCAACCCTCGGAAGGAGAAATTGCCGTCTACGACACGGTTGGCAGTTTCACCGTTTCCGACGCAGGAGTAACAATCGTCAACACCGACGAGGTCAATTTGAGCATGTACCCCGTTTTCGGCGTGTCCAACACAACGGTAAACGGCGTGAAAGAAAGCAAATCTTTCACGTTGAAAAGCGGACAGTTTGCAGTGGTGTACACTTCGGAGGACGAGGAATTTTTCAGCGCACACAGTTACGGATGCGAAACAGACCTCGTGGAAATACCGTCGGGACAGTACCAAGGTTGCACTTGGGTTCTGGGCGGCTACGATATATTGGTAAACGACTACGTAGTAAACACCAACTGTCACACCGACAACAGCGGCAACGTTGCAGCCCCACGCACGTTGATAGGTTTCAAAGAAGACGGCACGGGATTTTTGTGTATGCTGGACGGCAGACAGCCTTCCTATGCGGTAGGCGTAACCGTCAATCAGCAGGCGCAAATTGCCGCCGCTTTGGGTGCAAGATACGCTTTGGAACTGGACGGAGGCGGTTCCACAACGGTACTTGTGAGAATAGACGACGTGCTTACTCTTCGCAACAAACCGTCGGACAGAAGCATGCGGAAAGTTTCCAATGCGATAATGCTTGTGGAAGTCGACGAACAATCCGACGTAACGGAAAATCCCGACGACAAACCCGTCAACCCCGATGACCCCGTAAATCCCGACGGCAAACCCGTAAATCCCGACGGCGGTGACGGCACAACTTCCGAAACTCCCCCCGCATTGACGTGGGATTTCATTCTTGCAATTGTTTTGTGTTGTATTATAATAGTATTATCTGTTGTATCGGTAATAATTTTGGTTGGCAAAAAAGGTAAAAAAGGAGGAAAGTAGTATGAAAAAACTGAAAATAGTTTTGGCTGCGGTGCTGTGTGCTGTAATGGCTGTGTGCTTTGTTGCATGCACCCCCGGCGGAAGCGACTACGAGATAAACTACGACATAGATTTGAACAACAAACCGCAACTCAACGTGCTTATGCCTTATTCGGGAAAGCCTATTTCCGAAGTAAACGCCGATCCCACGGCAAAACTCATCGAGCAACTGACAGGCTACACCGTCAATTACACACAGTTGCCTGCTGCGGACGCTTCCACAACGCTCAACACGGAATTGATGGACAAACGTCCCTACAACGTGATGAAACTGACAAAGGATCAGTTCAGCGACCTTGTAAAGGACGACATGTTGGTGGACATCACCGATGCGCTTTCGGTGTTTGCTCCCGATATGCTGGAAAACATTTCCGAGGAATCGTGGGATGCGGTAACCGTTGACGGCAGAATATACGGTGTTCCCGAACGTGCGTCCAGCGACAACATCGAAAACCCCATTGTTTTCAACCAGGATTTGCTTTTGCAATGCAATCTCGACGTACCGGAAACTTTGGACGAATTCACCGAAGTACTGCGTGTTCTGACGCAAAAACTGGGCAGACCTGCCCTCACGTTTGACCAGTACACTCCGCTTGTTTATGCCGTTTCCGCCGCATTCGGTATCTATTCCGATTGGCAGGAATACACGGTAAACGGCAAAACGGAAGTGCTTTACTACATGAATGCCCCCCGTTACGCCGAATACGTAAACTACATGCACGAATTGTATGTTGCGGGCTACATCGATCAGGAAGTGGCGACAAACGATGCTGCGGACGCCAGCAACCGTTTCGTAAACGGTTTCACCGACAGTGAGGTGGCAAAGGCGGCTGCCTATGCCTGTTCGTTGTGGAGCGTTCCCGCTATTGTAACGGGTTTGCAGGCAAACGGCGTGATAACCTCAACCGAGGCTGCCGGCACATTGGAAAATCAACTTGCCTACCTGCGTGCATTGAAGGAAAACAAAACGGACGAAGAAAAGGTGTATCGCAGCAGCGGTTACGGCTACATAATTGCCATTCCCTTCTACGAGGCGGAAAATGCCGGTTACGCTTTGGATTGGATGAATTCCAAAATAAAGGACACCGCAGAAGAATCCAACTTCCGTTCCATCGTTTTGGGCGAAGAAGGCGTGCATTGGACGTACAGCCCGTCGCAGGGATACCTTCCCATTTCCGACAATTTCAGCGAGAAGGACGAAGCAAGTTATTTCCTTACGGGAACCAACGAAAACAAGTACACGGAATATTGGAAAGCACGTGTTCGCAAGCAGCCGGAACTCTACCGTGCATGGTCCACGCTGATGGACAATGCCGACGCAGTCGGTGTGTACAATGTGGCGGATTTCACCCCACCCATCGAAGACTACAACAGCCACCGTTCGGCAATGGAAGAATATGCACAGGATCAGTTTTACATCATGATGAAAGAGGGAACTTCCAACATAAACGAATACCTCACGAAACTCAACTCTCAGCAAGGGGGAACTGTCGCTACGCAGGCGATAAACCAGTGGTACAGTACCTACAACAAGTAACGGTTTTCAAGCAGATTGTGCAAAGGAGTGTGTAGTCTATGGCATTACAAATTAAACACAAAAACACATTCAAATCCAAACTGAAAAAACACCGCAGTCTTATTCCGTTTGTTATTCCTGCGGTTCTGTTTGCGCTGGTTTTTTCCTATCTGCCCATGACGGGAATACTCATCGCCTTCAAGGATAACCCCAACTTCGGCAGATACAGTGTATTCGAAGCCTTCAACAGAGCGGAATGGACGTTGGACAACTTCAAAATTCTCTTTTCCGATCCGGAAATCTTGCGTTACATAAAAAACACGCTGATAATATCGGTAATGAAAATAGTGCTGTTGTTTCCGCTGCCCGTGGTGCTTGCGGTGATGGTGTCGGAAATTCGCAACAAACACTTTTCCAAACTTGTGCAGGGACTTGTGTTCCTACCTCACTTTTTTTCGTGGGTGGTAATTGTAGGCATTTTCAACAATATTTTCGGACTGTACGGTCCCGTAAACAACCTTTCGGTTGCGCTAGGGGGCGAACCCATCTATTACATGGGTGAACCGGGCTGGTTCCGCTGGTTGGTGGTAATTCTTTCCGGCTGGAAGGAAATCGGGTACAGTTCTATCGTGTACATAGCGGCAATAACGGCAATCGATCCCGCTCTCTACGAAGCGGCAAAAATGGACGGCGCCACCAAAATGCAGCAAATCTGGCACATTACCATTCCTTCGATAATGCCCACGATAATAGTTATGCTGATAATCCGTGTAGGATATCTCATGGACGCAGGGTTTGAGCAGGTGTACGCCATGATAAATTCTCTGACAAGGGAAACGGGCGAAATCATCGGTACCTACGTCTACCGTCTGGGATTGGGCGCAGGCTCACGTGATTACGGTTTGTCAACCGCCGTGGGATTGTTCAACGGCGTAATTGCATTGCTTCTCATTTTGGGAGCAAACAGAATATCCAAAAAGAGAATGGGTACGGGAATATGGTGAGAATATGAAAAAAACAGACCTGATGCTAAAAAAATCCAAAATAAAGGACAGTCCTGTTTTTCACACAATAAACACGATTTTGCTTATTGTAATATCGCTTATATGCGTTCTGCCCTTTCTGAACGTTATTTCCACAGCCCTTTCCACGGCAGGCAATCAAATAAACTTTGCGCCAAAGGGGTTCACCTGGTTCAATTTCAAAACGGTGTTCACCGATGTCGCATTCTGGCGTGCGCTGGGCGTGTCCCTTCTTGTAGTGGTGTGCGGAACAACACTTTCCGTGCTGGTCATGTTTTCCGCCGCCTATGCGCTGTCCAAGCCCGACTTTCCTTTCAGGCGTGGATTGATGGTGTTTTTCATAATAGTAATGATTTTCAGCGGCGGCATGGTGCCCAACTACATTGTAGTAAACGCTTTGGGACTCACCCGCTCTCCGTTGGCGTTGATTTTGCCGTCCGTGGTGCAGGTGTACAATCTCATTCTCATCAAAAGTTACCTGGAAGGTTTGCCTCCCGAATTGGAGGAATCGGCAAAAATCGACGGCGCAAACAATTTGCAGATAATGTTCAAGGTGTTGTTGCCCGTGTCCCTTCCGTGCGTTGCCAGCGTAAGTCTTTTCACTGCGGTAACATTTTGGAACAACTACACAAGCGCACTCATCTACTTGGGTACTGAAGAAAAGTGGTATCCTCTTTCACTGTACATTCTCAATTACATTCAGTCCGACCCCGATGCTTTGGTCGGCTCGATGGAAAACATTCAAAAAGCCAACATAGAATCGGCAATGATTGTCGTAAGTATTCTGCCCATTCTCATTGTGTATCCCTTCGTGCTCAAATTCTTCACAAAGGGCGTAACGGTGGGCAGCGTAAAGGGTTGATATGATAATTTGTGTGGATTTGGGCGCAACGGAAATAAAGGTTGCGACGGCAACGGGAAATCAAGTGCCCGTTGTGTCAGAAACTAAAAAAATCCCGACACGGGCAAAGGACGGCAAGGAGGGTATTCTTGCCGCTTTGCATTGTGCCATTGCAGGTTGCGACATTGCCTCAGCCAAAGGCATAGCCGTTGCAACGGCAGGCACTGTCGACGAAAACAGAGCAGTCATTTCCTACGCAACGGAAAACCTCCCCGGCATGACGGGTTTCGATTTTGCGGAGTTTTGCAATCAACGTTTTCATCTTCCGGTAAGGGTAATAAACGACGCTCACGCAGCACTGCTGGGAGAAATGTCCTACGGTGCGGGAAAAGACTTCCGTTCAAGTAAAGTGGCAATGCTCACACTGGGTTCCGGCGTCGGCGGAGGCTACTTTGCCCAAGGTAAAATCGTTGCAGACCAAACCAACGATTTTGCTCGTTTCGGACACATTTGTCTGCATGCTAACGGCAAAAAATGCACCTGTGGCAAACGTGGGTGCGTGGAAACATATCTTTCGGGACGAGCCATTCACAAAGAGGCAAAGAAACGGGGTATTGACGACGACCTTTTCAAAAACTATCTTGCAGGACAAGCGCAAACCGTAGGGTTTGTGGAGGACTTGAGAAAAAACATCAAACTCACCCTTCAAAAAGTTGCACACATCTGTCCCTTTGACGTGTGCATAATAGGCGGCGGCGTTGCCGATTGGATGGGAGACGCTTTCGACAAAATTTTCGACGGACTGGGTTTCAATGTATTGCGGGCGACTTTGGGAAACAACGCCGGCATTTACGGCGCATTTGCCAACTACATTGCAAAGGAAGGTGCCCTATGAAAATTTTGCGTGCAGAGGTAGTGGTTTGCGGAGCAAGTCTGGGAGGCACGATTGCCGCTTACAGCGCCGCCAAAAGCGGTAAAAGCGTCATATTGCTGGAACAGACCGATTGGATTGGCGGACAACTGACGTCGCAGGCTGTGCCTCCCGACGAGCACAGGTGGATAGAAAGTCAGGGATGCACGAGGTCTTACCGACAGTACCGCAACAAAATACGCAACTACTATCGCAATCTGGAAGGTTTTTCCGAAAAACTGAAACATCAAAGGGCGTTTTGCCCTGCCGATTCGGAAGTAAGTTACATTTCGCATCCGCCTAAACTTGCGTTGCAAACGTTGCAGGAAATGTTGCGTCCCTTTGTGGAAAGCGGTTTGCTGAAAACAGTGCTTAACGCAACATTGGTGCGTTGCACTGTGTCGGGCAATGCGATAAGCAACGTGGTGTACCTCATCGACGGCGAAGAAATTACTGTATTCGGGCAAATTTACATTGACGGTACCGACACAGGCGAACTGATTGAAAAAAGCGGTACCGACTACAACGTGGGCGCAGAAAGCAAAAGTCAGACGGGGGAAGAAGATGCGGCGGAAATTGCCTGTCCGCAGGATATGCAACCGGCAACTTACACGGCTTGTCTGGAAAACAGACTCATCGGCGACTACACGATACCAAAGCCGGAAATGTACGACGAATTTTGTAAGTTGAAAATGCCTTACGACAAGTATCTGGTGTATTCCATGTACGGACCGGATTCCTCCACGGGCAGGGCAAAGCGTTTCGGAATGTTTCTCGGAGAAAAGGACGGTAACGAGGAACTTTTCCCTCTGTTCAAGTACCGTCGCATTGTGTGTGCGGAAAATTTCACCGACGGCAGTCAACCTTACGACGTAACGCTTGTCAACTGGCCGCAAAATGACTTTTTCCTCGGAAACATGTTCCTGTGCGACGACGCCCTTTACAATCATTGGCTGGCGCAACAGTTTACGTTGGGTTTCGTGTATTGGTTGCAGACGGAAGCGCCACGTGCCGACGGTAAAAAAGGATACAGGCATTTTCGCCTTGCCACCGAGTATCTTGGCACGGAAAACGGGCTTTCCAAAAGCCCTTACATAAGGGAATCACGCCGAATAAAAGCACAATTCACCGTTACGGAAAATGAAGTTTGCAAGCGTGGCAAGGGCAAGTTTGCCGACAGCGTCGGCGTTGGCAGTTACCCTGTCGATTTGCACATTACCACCCAAACGCACAAGTTTTTCTACAAGCCCACCTACCGTTTCACAATTCCTTTGGGAGCAATGCTTCCCGTACGCACGGAAAACCTGCTTCCCGCATGCAAAAACATCGGTACCACGCACCTCACAAACGGCTGTTACCGTCTGCACCCTGTGGAATGGAACGTGGGAGAAGTGGCGGGACTTTTGGCGGCATTTTGTTTGGAAGAAAAGGTATCTTCGTCGGAAGTGCGCAACAATCCTGCGGTATTTGCAAAGTTTTGCAGTGTGTTGGAGGAAAACGGCGTGCAGCGTTACTGGCACTGATTCAATTTGTGTTGTTCACCAAATCTGCTTTTGAAAAAAATCAACTTTCAGGATTTTGACGCAAATATTATGCACCGTATCAAACTTTTTGGTACAATTGCTGTAAGAGAAACAGAAGTCGGGCAAACACCGTATGGAAAGCGGTGCAAATTTGACTTGCAATGTCAAAACACAATAAAGTTTTTTGTAAATAAACAAGTACCGTAAAACGCAAAAAAGTCTTTCCCTCGGGAAAGACTTTTTTTGTGCGAAAACATTGCCAAAGGCGTTACAGCGATTGGTGAATGGTGCGTTTTATTACTTCATCCTGCTGTTCTTTGGTAAGTTTGATGAAATTGACTGCGTAGCCGGAAACACGAATGGTCAGTTGCGGATATTTTTCGGGATGTTGTTGCGCATCCAGCAACGTTTCCCTGTTCAAAACGTTCACGTTAAGGTGGTAACCGCCGTTTTCCATGTAGGCGTCCAGCATGTTTATCAGATTGTCAACTTTTTGCGACATATTGTTCCTCCTCAATCGTCTTTGCCCAAAGAATCGGGCGTAACGGAAAATGTGTTGGAAATTCCGTCCTTTGAGTACTTAAAGGGCAGTTTCGCCACCGATTCCAGCGAAGCCAAAGCGCCGTTTTCATCTCTGCCGTGCATTGGGTTTGCCCCCGGTGCAAGCGGTTCGCCTTTTCTTCTGCCGTCGGGCGTGTTGCCTGTATTTTTGCCGTACACGACATTTGATGTGATGGTAAGCACCGAAGTTGTCGGTATGGAATTTCTGTAAGTGTGGTGCTTTTTTATTTTTTCGGAAAATTCCTTCAAAATCCACACTGCAAAACCGTCCACCCTGTCGTCGTTGTTGCCGTATTTGGGAAAATCCCCTTCAATCCGAAAATCGGTGATAATTCCGTTTTCACGTATCGGATACACTTTGGCGTATTTGATTGCCGAAAGGGAATCGGCTGCGCAGGAAAGACCGGCAATGCCTGTGGCGAAGTGTCGTCTGACGTCGCTGTCATGGAAAGCCATCTCTATTGCTTCGTAGGCGTATCTGTCGTGCATGTAGTGTATTATGTTGAGGGCGTTTACGTACACTTTCGCCAGCCATTCCATCATGTTGTCAAATTTCTGCAGCACGTCGTCGATGTCCAGCGGTCCGTCCCCTTCAACGCTGGGAAACGGCGGAGAAACCTGCAAAGGTTTGCCCTCTTTGTCCAAAGCAATCTCGTCCTTTCCGCCGTTAAGTGCGTACAGCAGACATTTTGCTATGTTTGCCCTTGCTCCGAAAAACTGCATATCTTTGCCCACACGCATGGGGGAAACACAGCATGCAATGGCGTAGTCGTCGCCAAGGTCGGCACGGATGAGTTCGTCCGATTCGTACTGAATGGAAGAAGTTTTGATTGACAGGTCGGCGCAAAACTTTTTGAAGTTCAGCGGCAGTTTCGGTGACCACAAAACCGTGAGGTTCGGTTCGGGTGCAGGTCCCAGATTGTGCAAGGTATTCAGCATACGGTAGGAAGTTTTTGTTACCAACGTGCGTCCGTCAACGCCCATTCCTCCGATAGATTCCGTAACCCATGTGGGGTCGCCGGAAAACAATTCGTTGTACGCTTTCGTTCGCATAAACTTGACTATACGCAATTTCATCACCAACTGGTCGACAAGTTCCTGCGCCTCTTTTTCCGTCAGAAGGTGTCTGTCAATGTCACGCTGAATGTAGATATCCAAAAAGGTAGAGGTGCGTCCGAAGGACATTGCCGCCCCGTTTTGGTCCTTTATTGCTCCAAGGTAGGCAAAGTACAAAAACTGTACCGCCTCGTGTGCGTCTTTGGCAGGTTGGGAAATGTCGTAGCCGTATCCTTGCGCCATCTCTTTCAAGGCGTTGAGGGATTTTATCTGTTCGGCAATCTCTTCACGCTCCTTGATGGTGTAAACATTCATTTCATCTTCAAATTGCGCTTTGTCCTTTTCCTTTTGTTCAATCAAAAAGTCCGCGCCGTAAAGCGGAAGTCGGCGGTAATCGCCGATAATTCTTCCCCTACCGTAGGAATCGGGCAAACCCGTCAGAATGTGAGCGGTGCGGCAACGTCGCATTTCCGGCGTGTAGGCATCGAAGACCGCCTGATTGTGCGTCTTGCAGTACTTTTTGAAAATGGTTCGCACGTCGGGGTCTATTTCGTAGCCGTATTCTTTCAAAGCCTGTTCGGCAACTCGAATCCCGCCAAAAGGTTGCAACCCTCTTTTGAAAGGCACGTCTGTTTGCAAGCCGACTATTTTTTCCAGATTTCTGTCTATGTAACCGGGTTTGTGCGACGTTACTTTGGATATTATGTGCGTGTCGGCGTCCAGTACGCCTCCTTTTTGCCTTTCCAATTCCGAAAGGTGGCAAATTTCCTTCCACAAAGCAAGGCTGTTTTCCGTAGGTCCTTGCAAAAAACTGCCGTCCCCCGTGTAAGGTGTGTAATTTTTTTGTATAAAATCTCTCACGTCAATGCAGCCGTCGCTCCATTTGCCCGTGTTGAATCCTTCCCATTGCTTAAACATCGTTACCTCTTTTGCTGTTACCGTTCAATATTCTTTTTGCCAACGCAATTTCTTTCTCTGTTGGCGTGCGCAAGCCTTCCAGTGGGTAGCAAATGCCGAGTTTTCGGTACTTTTCCACCCCAAGCGTATGATACGGAAGCACTTCCGTCTTTTCCACGTTGTGAAGACTGCCTATAAATTCTGCGGTGTCTTCCAGCGTTTTTCTGTCGCTGTTTATCGTGGGTACCAAAACATACCGTATCCACATTTTTTTGCCGCATCGGTCCAAAAATCGTGCAAAACTCAAAATGTTTGCATTGCTTTTGCCCGTAAGGGCAATGTGATTTTTTTCATAGATATGTTTTATGTCCAACAAAAACAAATCCACAACTTCATTAAGGCGTAAAAATTTTTCCGTCAGGGCGGCGTCATTGGGGTCAAACACGCTTCCCGACGTGTCCACTGCAACGTGAAATCCGCTTTGCTTAAATTTTGCACACAGTTCTGTCAAAAAATCCATCTGTGCAAGGGGTTCTCCGCCGGAAACGGTAACGCCTCCGTTGCGGTAGTAGTTGCGGTACTTTTCCGCCTGAAAAACTATTTCTTCCGCAGTAAGAAGTCTGGCGTTGTCCGTCGTCCAAGTGTCGGGGTTGTGGCAGTACTTGCACCGCATGGGGCAACCCTTCAAAAAAACAACAAAACGTGTGCCGGGGCCGTCCACAGTGCCGAAAGTTTCAAAAGAATGAACAAAACCTTTCACTTCAACCGCCCCCTTTCGACAAAATCAAAGTATTTTTAATTATACTAAATTATTTTGTATAAATCAATAATTCAAAAAAGTACAATACAACTATATTTTTGCAATTGATATTTTTTACTACTTAATTATTGCTTTTTTATGAAATTTATACAGATGCTTTTGCTTGCGTTCTTTCCAGCAAAATGGTGGTCCGTTAGCGGCGTTGGATTTGACTGCACGTTTCAAGTAAGAAAAACATAGGTTATAAGATGTTGTAATTCAATAACATGAGTTCTTATCGTTTGCCGTGCAGTGTGAAAATTTTTGCAGTTTGAAGTAAATGTCAAATTTACGTGTGGCAATTTATCAAGCCTTGGTGCGGCGTTTTTCCAATTACATTGTATTGCTTTCAAGTTTAGCAAAAATTCTTTGAACAATAGGGTGCCTTTTAGTTTGCAAGCAGTATCAATTTCCGACAATAATTTTGTAATTGTCACTTTTAATATCTGAGATACAATTTCTGCCAAAAAAGTCCGCCGTAAACAGCGGACGTATTTTGCTTATTGAGGTAGTAGCAATCTCAACGCTTCACCTCAAAGTTACGCTGTAAGTAAAAAAAAGTATCGTTCCGACAACATTTACATTTGTGCGTAAATATGCATTGCACTTTGCAAAATGTAAATATGCGTTTGGAGGAAAGTTCTACGAAAAAAGGTTTGACACAACATGTATCAAACCTTCTTTTTGGTGCTGGCGGTGGGACTTGAACCCACATGTTGTCACCAACATCGGATTTTGAGTCCGACGCGTCTGCCATTCCACCACGCCAGCAGGATAGCTTTATAAATATAGCACAAAACACAATTTTTATCAACGGTTTTACACAACTTTTACCAAAATTTTTTGTAAAAGGAAAAACGCAATGTTTGTATACGATTGCAAAATGAAGTAGTGTGTGCTACAATAATCACGCAACTGTCTACCCGTAGTCTAATTGGATAAAATCATGCCCTCCGACGGCATTGTTTCGGGTTCGAGTCCCGACGGGTAGGCCAATATCGGAGGCTTGACATCAAGTCAACGCCACAAAAGGGACGGTTTTCGCCGTCCTTTTTGTGCCGTTAGTTCAATTTTGTTTTGTCTTCGTACAACTTTTCGCATCACTTTGCCGTTTCTTTTTGCAAGGCAAAACCCATAAGTCCTTTCAGAAGCAGATTTTCTATGATGTAGGCAAGTTGTTCGTCCGTTTCTCTTTTTTCTGGGTTTTTGCTTATCCAGCAAGACAAAATGCTGTTGAAACCTGCCTGAATAAATTCCACAATGTACGATTTGTCCAAGGTTGTGTCAACTTTTTCGCTTTCCGCCCATTTTTTGATTAAAGTTCCGTTCAGTTCCTCTGTTATTTTTTTGGGCAGTTGTGTGGCAATACCCCTTTCCAGCACGCAAATTTTGTAAATCTGAAGGTTCTTTTCAATAACGTGTATCAGATGCAGCGTTACTTGGTGCAACTCGTCGGGATTGTCCATGGAAACTTCCGTTATGTCTTTTAGTTTTGCCGAAGCCAGCATGTTTTCGCCTATTTCATCTACCAAAGCGTAAATATCCTCGTAGTGCAGGTAAAAGGTAGGTCGGCTTATTTCCGCCAGTGCGCAAATGTCCGATACAGTAATTTTTTGAATCGGTTTGCTTTTAACCAGTTGCAAAAATGCCTCACGTATTACCATTTCCGTGTAGACGGCTCTTCTGTCCTTTTTCATTTCATCACCTAATTTACACAATGTAAAGTAATGTAAAACAACATACAAAAAGGAAAAAATTGACATTTGACAGTTATTTTACAAGTGTATTAAAATTGTATCATAAGAATAAGAATATTGCAACATCAATTTGTTGTAGGCATATTTTGTCTGACGGGAGGAATTATGAGCCATTTTATACAGTTGACGGACGTAAGCAAAGTTTACAGTATGGGCGAAGTTAAGATAAACGCCCTTTCGGAAATGAACTTTTTTATTGAAAAGGGCGAATTTGTTGTGATAGTGGGGCCAAGCGGCGCAGGTAAAACCACAGTACTCAACATTTTGGGAGGCATGGACACCGCAACGTCGGGCGAAGTTGTTGTCGACGGCGAAGTTGTAAGCAATTTGCAGGGCAAAAGTCTGGTGCGTTACCGCCGTGAAGAGGTGGGATTTGTCTTTCAGTTTTACAATCTGATGCAAAATCTCACTGCGCTGGAGAATGTGGAACTTGCCCAGCAAATAAGCAAAAAGCCTCTTTCCGCCGAAGAAGTTCTGGAAGAGGTCGGGCTTTCGGACAGAAAAAACAACTTCCCATCGCAACTTTCCGGTGGCGAACAGCAGCGTGTTGCCATTGCTCGTGCGCTTGCCAAAAACCCCAAATTGTTGCTGTGCGACGAACCCACCGGCGCTTTGGATTACGTCACGGGCAAAGCGGTACTCAAACTTTTGCAACAAACCTGTCGTGAAAGGAAAATGACGGTGATAATAATTACGCACAACAGTGCGCTGACGCCCATGGCGGACAGGGTGATTCGTATTCGCAACGGTCAGGCTGTAAGTTGTGAAGTAAACGCCCACCCCGTGGACGTGGAAAAGATAGAGTGGTAAGGAGTGTGCCATGAAACCGTTGTTGAAGGATTTTTTACGAGGACTTGCCAAGCACAAAGGCAAATTTATCTCGGTGTTTTTCATTATTTTGGTAGGGACGGCGGTTTTTTCCGGGTTACGTTCCAGTGAAGGCGACATGCTTTTGTCTGCCGACAGTTACTACGACCGCACTCATCTGATGGATTTGCGTGTGGTGGGGACATTGGGCATAACGCAACAGGACATAGACGACCTCAACGCTTTGGACGTTGTGGATATTGCCGAAGGTGTGCATTCCCTCGACGTGTTGTGCAGCGGCGAAGACAAAAAGGCTGTCAAACTGATGTCCCTTTCAAACGACGTCAACATTCCCACGCTCACAAGCGGAAGATTGCCCCAAACGTCTGATGAATGTGTGCTGGAGTGCTTTTTGCAGGACAAGGGCAACTACAAATTGGGGGACACAATAGCCTTTGTGGACGGCGACGGCAGTTCCGAAACGCTGAATACGCAACTTTCGCAAACGCAGTTTACCGTTGTAGGCTTTTGCAATCTTCCTCAATACATGGACTTAAACCGTGGCACGGGAAATGTCGGAAGCGGAGAAATCGACGGATTTGTGCTTGTTCCCGACAGCGTTTTCACCGTTGCCGCTTTCACAGAGGCACGCATTTTACTTTCCGACGCCATTCCTCTCGACTGTTTTTCCCAAGAGTACGACGTTTTGTGTCAACAGGCTACACAGCAAATAGAAGTGTTGGCGCAAACGGCATGCCAACGGCGGTACGACGAAATTCTGGCGCAGTTCGGCGGATTTTTGCCGCCTTTTGTGCAACTTGAAGTGCCGGAATGGTACATTGTGGGAAGAGAAACGGTGGTTTCCTGCGTCAACTTCGAAAACGACGCACAGCGTATCGGCAATTTGGGAAAATTGTTACCGATAATTTTCTTCTTGGTGGCGGCATTGGTCAGCCTCACATGTATGACACGTCTTGTGGAAGAGGAACGTGGACAAATCGGCATACTCAAAGCCTTGGGCTGTCAAAACTCAACGGTGCTTTTGAGGTACCTTATATATGCGCTCATTCCTACTCTCACAGGCTCTTTGGTTGGGGTACTTGCAGGAGAAAAAATATTCCCCCTTGCAATAATGAAAACTTACGCACTGTTGTACGAAGGTCTGGACACCTTCCTGCTTCCCTACAACTGGACGGAAGGCTTGATTGCGGTGTTTGCAGGCGTGCTTTGCACGGGGCTTGCCGCAGTGTTTGCAAGTTACTCGCTGGCGCATGCAAAACCTGAGCGTGGAATAAACATTTTGAAAGTAAAATTTTGGCGTGTATTCCGCAAAAATGCGTCTTTGTCGCTTAAATACGGCGGTTCATTGAGCATGGAAAACATCGTTGCGACATTCCTGCAAAACATGTCGGGCGCAGTCAAAACCGCCAAAAATCATAAAGTAAACAAAACAAAAAAACCGTGCAGAAACACGGTTTTTTTGTTGAAAAATTTGGTTGTAAAAAGCCGTGTACACAAACTTCAAAAACTTTACGCAAACAGCGGAAAGTTTAGGAAAACAACTGCGTGTACATCGCCTGCAACTTTACAGTTAAAGTAAAGCAATCAAAATCGGCAAAACCGTCGCTATTTGCAGTAAAATTTCGATGCACGACACAACGGCAATTTGGCGTTGGAGTGAGCATTGTCTAAGGTGCTTTTGGTTTATTCGTTTTGCGCCTTGTCCCAACGTGTATTTTTCAAATTACCGTGTGCAACGTCCCCAAAGGCACAATGACTGTCAGACACACAAAAGCGGTGCGTTTGTGCCAATGTTCCTTTTGCAGATTATTGCTGTTGCTGTGGTGCAACAACTGACTGTTGCTGTTTGGATTCCTGAAATTTCAGTATGGCAGTAACTACAAACAGCACAAACCCTACGCAAGCCGAAATAAGACTTGGCAAAAACTGAATGTAGGAGGTTGCTCCCATGGCAACGGTCAACAAAGTTATCACGAAAATAAATACGGCGGAAACAATCTGCCAGGCGGCGTACGCCTTCTTTTTACTCTTTGCGATCAGTCGTCTGCTGCGCAATGCACCTATCAAAATCACAACGGAAAAAATCAACAGCAAACACCCCAACAAAGACAGGACGATGGCAATCACCGACACGGCAATAGCCGATGAAAAGGCAATTCCCAATGCACCTGCCACGGATTGCTGCGGATTTTCATTTATGATTTTCACGGCTATCGGTGGGAAAATGGCAATGGAGTAAATTATGAAGTAGATTGTTGACAAAATAAACAGTATTGCCCCTACAGTGTCCAATGCAAAACAAACCTTTTGTCGTTTCACAGTTTATCACCTCCGTTCACAAAGTCATTGTATCAAATTTGTTTTCAAAAATCAATATGCAATTTCAAAGAAGTGTTTTTTCGTTATTGAAAAGGATTTCCCTTTTTTGCAAAAACTACGTCGGCCTGTTTGTTGTAAGGCGAATGTTACTGCAAAATCCACTGTTGTGAATATGTACTACAACCTGTAACGTAATATGTTTGAAAACGTGTATTGCAGGTGTCAACATTTTTTCAAACGGTGTCCTAAAAGTTGTAACGTACAGTTTTCTTACCTACGGTAGCAAAAATCTTGCACAAACGGTATTGTTCCCTAACTGCCGTCAGCCTGTTTATTGTAAAGCGAATGTGACTGAAAAAACCGCCGTTGTGAACAGGTGTAATTTGCAACGGACATGTTTGAAAACGTGCATTGCAGGTGTTCAACATTTTTTCAAACGGTGTCCTAAAAGTTGCAACGTACAGTTTTCTTAACTACGGTAGCAAAAACATTGCACAAACTCTCGTGTAAAAAAACTGCCTGCGTGTTGCAAGCAGTTTTTGTCTACGCCAGAATGGCGCTGTCGTTAACGGTTGTGCCGCTGTTTTCAAACATTCTCAACAGGTCTTCGACGGTCAGTTTTTCTTTTTCTGCGCCGCTGATGTCGGCAATAATTTTGCCCTCATTCATCATTATCAGTCTGTTTCCGTGTGCAATGGCGTCCTTCATGTTGTGAGTAATCATTATTGTCGTCAAATTCTTTTCCGAAACGATTCTGTCGGTAATCTCCAAAACTTTTGCCGCAGTTTTGGGGTCGAGAGCGGCGGTGTGCTCATCCAAAAGAAGCAGTTTGGGTTTTTGCAAAGTTGCCATAAGCAACGTCAACGCCTGCCTTTGTCCGCCGGAAAGCAATCCCACTTTGCTTGTAAGACGGTTTTCCAATCCCAAATCAAGTTGGGCGAGCAGCGTTTGGTAGTTTGCCTTTTCCTGCTTTTTCATTCCCCACCGCAGCGTGCGTCTTTTGCTTCTGCGGTTGGCAATAGCAAGATTTTCGGCAATTTCCATTTCCCCTGCAGTGCCCATCATGGGGTCCTGAAACACTCTTCCCAAAAATTTGGCTCTTTTGTAGTCCGCCATGTTTGTTATGTTTATTCCGTCAAGCAAAATTTTGCCTGCGTCGATGTTCCACGCTCCGCAAATGGCATTGAGCAGAGTGCTTTTTCCTGCGCCGTTTCCGCCAATCACAGTGACGAAATCGCCTTCCTTCAAAGTGAGATTTATGTGGTCCAACGCTATTTTTTCGTTTATTGTGTTTTTGTTGAATGTTTTGCTCAGGTTGCTAATTTCCAGCATTTTGTGTCGCCTCCTTCTTGATGCGGCTTTTTGCCGTGATTTTTTCTTTAAGGTGCGGTACCGTGAGGAACAAAGCAACAACAAGCGCTGTAAGCAGTTTCAGGTCGTTTGTGTCCAGTCCGAGTTGCAACACCACCTGAATTACAAGGTAGTAAATCACTGCTCCCAACACAACCGCCAAAAGGCGCAGTGCAAAATTGCGGAAAATCTTGCTGAAAATCACCTCTCCGATTATTACTGCCGCAAGTCCGATAACTATTGCGCCACGTCCCATGTTGACGTCGGCAAACCCCTGAAATTGGGAAAGCAATGCTCCGCTCAAAGCCACAAGACCGTTGGAAAGCATAAGCCCCAACACAATGTTTCTGTTGGTGTTTATGCCTTGCGACTTTGCCATGTTTATGTTACATCCCGTTGCACGCAACGCACTGCCCGTTTCCGTGCCGAAAAACCAGTACAAAAGGGCAATCAGTACAGCCAGAAACAACAAAACTACGGGAATGGGATTTTGTACCGACAACATTTTGACGTAGCGTGCCGAAAGAACAAGTTGGTACTTATCCACGCTTACGGACAGGTTTGCCGCCCTGTCCATAACACGCAAATTGACGGAATAAAGAGCCAACTGCGTAAGTATTCCCGCCAAAATCACGGGAATGCCGCAAGTGGTGTGCAGAAAGCCGGTAATCAGTCCTGCAAGCAGTCCCGCAACAATTGCTACCGCCACAGCGAGATAGGCGTTGCAACCTGCACGGATAAGCGTTACGCACACTGCGCCGCCAAGGGCAAGGGTGCCGTCCACGGTAAGGTCGGCAACACCCAAAATGCGATAGGTAATAAAAACTCCCACAGCCATTATTCCCCAAATAAGTCCTTGTGCCAAAGCACTTGGCAGGGAATTTGCCAGATCCACGAAAAATGACATTGTAAACCTCAAAAAGCGTTATTTATTATCACGGTTGCCCGTTACATGGCTTCGTATCCGTCGGGAACGGTAATGCCGAGTTGACGGCAGTTTTCGGCGTTGTACAGTTTTGTAACTTCGGGGGCAAACTGAATGGGCATTTCACGGATGTCCTTTTCGCCCAAAAGCACCTGCGCCGCCATGAGCCCTGTTTGGTAGCCGATGTCGTAGTAACTTATGGAAAGCGTAGCAACGCCGCATCCCTGACAAATTCCCGATTCGCCTGCAATTACAGGCACTTTTTCCGCAAGCACAACGTTGGCAATAGCTTCGGTGTTGGAAGCGCAAGTGTTGTCGGTGGGGATGTAAATAACGTCGGAGTAGTCGCAGGCGAGTTGCGCCACGCTGTTAACTTCGTTGGTGTCCGCAAAGGAAAATTCCCTTGTTTCAATACCTTTTTCGGCAAGATACTTTTGCATTTCCGTAGATTGGTACTTGCTGTTTGGCTCGCCCGAGCAGTACAGTATGCCAACTTTTTGGGTATCGGGGAACATTTCCACAATCATGTCCGCTTGTTGGTCAAGAGGGGCAAGGTCGCTTGTGCCGGAAATGTTGTTTCCCACAGTACCCGTCCAGTTGTCAATTTCCAATGCCGTTGCGTAGTCGGTAATGGAAGTACCCAACACGGGAATGGTGGCAGTTGCAGCCGCAGCAGCCTGCAACGGACTTGTGGCGTTTGCAAGAATCAGGTCGATGTCTTTTGCCACAAAACCGGAGACTATGGTTGTGCAAATGGTGGGTTCGTTGGAAGCGTTTTGTTCGTCAAATTCCACCGTTCTGCCCTTTTCTGCAAGAGCCGTTTGCAATGCTTCTTTGAAACCTCTTGTGGCTTCGTCCAAAGCGGCGTGTTGCGTAAGTTGGCAGATACCCACAACGTAATGTTCCTTGTCGGGGTTCACCTTTATTTCCCCTGTTTCGCAGGCAACAAGACCCACGCACATTATTATTGCCAGTAAAAGACAAGTTAAGGTAGCAACAATTTTTTTCATAGTTTTTCCTCCCTATTCAAGGCGAATTGTATCGCCTGAAATAACTTTGTTTTTGCCGTTTGCCTGCTTTTGGTACAAATATTGCAATACGGTAGTGTTTTTTTTGTACCTCATTCAATTTACGTCTATTATTGACCGACAGATGAGGCAAAGCCTGTTTTACACCGTTATTCCACCTGTCCCTGTTGCACTGTCGTAAGTCACGTAAAACAACAAATGACATTTCCGTGTGTGTACATTTTGAAGCGGTGGCAGTTTAGCGGTTGCGTCAAAATTTTTGTGCAAGTACTTGGGAATTTTCACACGCAGTGAAAGTTTGTAAGTGGCTCTTGCAACGTCGCCTGCTGTGTTTTGACCGTCAGTCGCCAGGACACGGCACTCAACAGACTTAAACCCTGAAAAATGTAACAAAAAAAACTCTTCCGATTACCGAAAGAGTTTTGTTTGTAAAAATATAAAGGTGTACTTTTTACCAACTAAATTCCATCAGCAATCGCTACATTACGTTTCGTAAAGTAGTAAAAGTAAAAGTATGCCGATGCAAATACGAAGTTGGTCATGGTAGTTTCCTTGTTTCTTTTTTTGCATTATAAAGGCTTGTCGTGCAAGTTGTCAACAATTTTTCTGCAATTTTCCGCAAAATTTGCAAAATTGCCTTTCATTTGTGGCAAATGCACCTATTCGGACATTAAAACGTCGAAAAATATTTTTTTATTGCCGTGGTGAAGTTTTTTGTACCGAAGTTACATTCCGTCGTATCGTGGATTGCCCTTCTTGTTCGCCGTCGGTTTTCACAGGCGTTGCCAAAGGCTTTGTATTGTGCCTGAATTACGATTTGACCGTTAAAAGCGTGTGTCGGTGCAAAAATTGCTATTTGTCCTCTATGAGAGGGGAGGACATTTCCTGCAATGTTGTTCCGTATTTAGCACCGTATTTAAGCCAGTATTTTTTTGCTTGCCTGATAAATGCCCTTTGCGAAAGGGGCATGGTTACGCTGCATTCGGCGCATTTGCCTGTCGTTACGCTGCGTGCAAACCGTCGCATCGCTATTTTAACCGATATGCGAAAAATTGTGTTGAGAATTGCTTCTCCGCTGCCTATTTTAAGAGAGCAGCAAAACATGTAACCGTTTTGCAAACAAAACAGTTTCAACTGTTCTATTGCAGTATCGTTTTGCGAGTATTCCAGAAATCCGCAGTTTACAACTGCCGAAACTTGCAATTTGTTTTGCGACGGTTTTTCTTGCAGTTTTTTCAGAAAGGTTACCAGCGTTGCGGGAATGCTGTCGGCATAAAGGGGAAAAATAAGCACTAAATGTTGGCAATTTTGTGCATCGGTTGCAAGTTTGTCAATGTCTGTGCGAATAACTTCTCTGTACAAACAATCCTTGCAGTAGTTACCGAAAAGTTCCGCAAGTTTTTTGGAATTTGATTTTGGAGCCCGTGGGCTGGCATTCACAATCAAGATTTTTTCCATTTTTCCAACTCCTTGTTTACAATTTCCTCCAGGTCCTTTTCCTGTGCGAAAAGCACCTCAAAACGGGAAAAATTCATATTCTTGGCATTGCGTGCAACGATTTTTTCAAACAGTCGTTTTTCCTCGTCGCCGATATTGCCGTATGCAACAATTTTGGCATTTTTTGCAGCAACGGCTCTTTGCAAATGGTGCGTTTCTCCGTCCACTATGCGTATAAACGCCTGCTGAATGGGTATTGCCCTTTCCAGCATGCGTTTCATTACAACGTCGTAGCCTCCGTATATTATTTTGCTTACGTAAATGACGTTGTCGCTTTTGGCAATGATGGGGTAAACTTTGACGGCATCGTCTCGCAGTACGCATTTGCCCGGCGTTTTACCCAACATCCGAAACATCCGATACAGTTGGCAATTTTCATCGAAGCCAGATTGAAATACGCAACATCATCGCTCAACGGTGCAAGATTAAGTTGTTTGTCGCTCAAAATAAGTTTCATTTTTGACGGTATTCCTAAAAATTTGTTGTAAAAAAGTTTGCACTTTTTTGATTTCTTTTATTCCTTAATCCCTGCACACGTCATTACGTACTGCAATTTTTTGCGCTTTTTTACGGGTGCAATATGCGACTTTGTTACGCCGTCGTACAAAGCGTACAAGGCAGCGCATGTTGTGTTTGTTGCATGTTGTGTCTGTTGCGCCGATAGCCACAGGCGAGGCTTTGCAAGTTTTCTAAAGTGTCATACAGCGCAAATGCATTAAAGACAGCAAAAGTTGTTTCAACCTGAAAAAATACAAGTTGCGAATGGTTATTGTTTTCTAAAAGCGAAGAATCTTTTTGTTTGTAGGACATAGTGGTGCAAACCTGCTTAGGTGTTGTCGATAATCCACATTATTTATTGCAAAAATAAAAGTTGTCCGTTCGGCACAGACGTTTGTTGCTGTGAAAAATTATTTCGTTGTTTTGCACTCATGTTAGTGAAACACAACGTCAGCCTGACGCAGAAAACTAGAAATGTGCAAGCGGTAAAAACGGTAATTATGAAGACAATCGTGCGGCTTTCCAACGGCACCTTTCACACTAATTCTGACGGCAACTACAACAAAAATTAAAAAAACAATCAAATAAACATTGTTAAAGGTTTCAGTAAAATGCAAAAAAGAGTTGCACATCTTACAACTCTTTTTTTGCATTTCAAAGCAAGGTGCCGTATGTAGTGGACAATTAGAACTTGAATCGAGCCGAAATTTAGAGAATTAGTTCTATGCAATAATAGTGTAAACACTGTTGTTGACCTTAGTGGTACTGCTATAACTTATGATAAATCTTAATATGAGATTAAAAATATTTTTGATTTTGAAACAAAAATTTCTGCTTGGAGTTTAACAAGAATTTTATTGAGACAATGGTTCTGAATTTTAATGATTTTGTTACTGGAAGCGGATAGGAATGTCTTATCAAGAAGTTGTATTGCTTATTTGAAAGTTATTTTTACCGACAATTTTTGAAATAAACACGATAAATCAACTGATATCATTGTAATGTGAGTTAAAAACAATATATTTGAGTCAGGAATTTCATGCTAACTATATCAAAAATAGCAAAAGTGATAAAATTAAGTATTGACGTTTTGAAGTATATCTGTTACAATGTAATCATATAAGGAGCGGGCAAATGATACTTGACTACAAATATAAGGCAACTCGGTTGCTAGATCTCGAAATCGTCAATTTGTTGACAACACTGCACGAGTACAAACTCAGTCAGGATTTGTTAAACAAGGACGACGTCAAGTTTCAAAGTCGGGCTATTTCCAACACATTGCAAAGAAATTGCAAAGCTTACTGTGATGTAATCGGTGGGGAAATAAGTAGCCTTGAACTTAAAAAATTGATTTTGCAAGAAAGTCTTCCTAACACAAACAAGGTAAAATGCAAATTAGCAGGGTATAGGGATGTGCTGAAAAGCATATTTGCAAACAATCAGCACTTTTCTTTAAAATTAGACCTGATTTACCAGTTTTACAAGGATTTACACAAGTACACCGATTTGTTGCACAGTCCCAGAATCACAAATGCACAAATAGGTGCTTCAAGCATTGAAGACGTTGACGAACAAGTGGAGCAATTGTGCCAAGCTTACAACAACGAAATAGTAAAAGGCACAGTCGATCCATTGCTCTTGATACCGTTGTTTGTCAAGGACTTCGAAATAACACAGATGTTTTCGGTGGAGACAGACACCATTGCGCAATTACTGAGTACTTTCCTGTTGTGTAAACAAGGATATAACGTGGTAAAGTACATCAGTGTTGCCGAGCATGTTCAAAAATACAAAAGACACTTCGACCGACTGGAAGATTACGCCTTTATATCATCTGAAAGTTGTGATGAATGCCGAAAGTATGTAAAAACATTCCTTGAAATCCTTGCCGATGTTTATGAAGATTACCAATCAGGTGTAGCAAACATCATTAAACGTGACACAAAAAAAGCAGACGGCGTACAAAAAATAATATACGGAAAGACAAGTAAGTTTACAAAAACCGAGATAACGCAGCTGTGTCCCAATATAAGTCAAGTAACGGTACAGCGAGTGCTAAACCACATGGTAAAAAGCGGTGAGATTACAAAGTTCGGAAGCGGACGATACACCTACTACACAACCAGCAAGGAGAGCAACAAATGATAACAGGAGAACTTAAAAACAGAATTGACAGTTTGTGGGATATATTTGCCTCAGGCGGACTAGTAAATCCGTTAGACGTTGTGGAGCAAATCACCTACCTTATGTTTATACACGATCTTGACGAGCAAGACAACAAAAACATGAAAGAGTGTGCAATGCTTGGTTTGCCATTTACAAGTATATTTGCCGGAGAAAAACAAATTGGCGGAAAAACCGTCAACGGCGAAGAACTTAAATGGTCGATATTCCACGATTACCCGGCGCAGAAAATGTATCAAATAGTGCAAGAGAGTGTTTTTCCTTTCATCAAAAACCTTCATGGCGACAAAAACAGTGCTTACGCTAAATACATGGATGACGCAATCTTCAAGTTGCCAACGCCGTTGCTGTTGGACAAGGTTGTCACATCGTTGGATGAAATTTATCAAAAGATGCAACAAATCCAAGACAGCGATATTCGAGGTGATGTATACGAATACTTGTTGTCAAAAATTTCACAATCCGGGCTAAACGGGCAGTTTCGTACACCAAGGCACATCATCAAAATGATGGTGGCATTGGTGCAACCGCATCCCGATGACAAAATTTGCGATCCTGCATGCGGAACTTCCGGTTTCCTGGTGGAAGCAGGCGAATACCTGAAAGAGAACTACAAAACGGAAATATTTTTCGACAAACAAAAGCGCCAGCATTACATGAACGATATGTTTGTAGGATACGACATGGACAGAACAATGCTTCGTATTGGTGCAATGAACATGATGACTCACGGGATTGAAAAGCCATTCATAGAGTACCGAGACAGCCTTTCCGACCAAAACATGGACAACAACGAGTATTCGCTGATACTTGCAAATCCCCCATTTAAGGGAAGTCTAGACGCAGATATTGTCAATACCGAATTGCTAAAAATGTGCAAGACCAAGAAGACTGAGTTGTTGTTCCTTGCATTGTTCTTGCGTATGCTCAGGGTAGGCGGAAGATGTGCGTGTATTGTCCCTGACGGAGTGCTGTTCGGTTCGTCTACAGCACACAAGGCAATTCGTAAGGAGATTGTAGACAATCATCAACTGCAAGCAGTAATTTCCATGCCAAGCGGTGTCTTCAAACCTTATGCGGGGGTGTCAACTGCAGTGTTGGTGTTCACCAAGACAGGACATGGTGGCACAAACAAGGTGTGGTTTTACAATATGACAGCCGATGGTAAGAGCCTCGACGACAAACGCACAGACATTGCCGACAATGACATTCCGGACATTGTCAGTCGTTTTCACAATCTTGCTGGTGAAACAACAAGGCAACGCACCGACAAGTCGTTTTTGGTGCCGGTAGAGGAAATCAGAGACAACGATTACGATTTGTCTATCAACAAATATCGAGAAACGGTGTACGAACAGCAACAGTATCCCGCACCAAGCGAAATTGTCGCCACTTTGCAACAGTTAGAAACGGAAATCACCAACGGTCTTGCGGAATTAGGGGAGTTGTTGAAGTAAACAATGGGAAGAAAAAGAAGAAAACAGAACAAATCCAATGCGAACAACGGTACAGTTGTAAACAATTTCGACAAATTGGATGTCAATGTGGAAATAGATTACGATAAACTTGCAACAGCAATTGTAAAGGCTCAATGTCAAGCCGAACAACAGCAAGACGAATCCATCAAGAACGTAGTCAAACTTCATCGAAAGGGTTTGAGAACGTTATACTCGTTGTTGAGTTTCGTGTTAATTACTGTTGCCATATTATTTGTATTGGGATTGATTGCCTATATACCTACCGCCAATTGGACAACTTTCGAAAATGTTGTATACAATGTCTATGTTGTTTTAATATCCGCATGTTTAGTTGCTGCGTTGGTAATTGTATTTAGTTTATTAAGTAAATCAAGCAAAGAGGTTTCGGAAATTCACGACAGAAATTTGTTGGTTTCGTTGTCTTCAAGCGTTGTTGGGTTTCTGGCTCTCTTAATTGCAGTGTTGGCGTTAATTTTAAAGTGAATAAGGACATTACGATGGTAAAGAGTTTCGAAACAATGTGCGCACAAGCCGACAGTTTTGCCGATTGCTTCTACCTGCTGTACAATCAGGATGAATCGGACTTTTTCAAATACAGCAACCCGTTGATTTTCAACGGTGTGTTTGCATGCGAATTGTACTTGAAGGCATTGCTTTTTAAACTTGATGGAAAATACGAAAAGACTCACAATCTGGACAAACTTTTCTACAAGTTGCCGCAACAAATGCAACAGCAAATAAACGCTCAGGTTATTGCCGAAACAGGAAAAGACTGTGATTCTTGGAAAAGACCTTACATCGAAACAATTGCAAATGCTTTTGTCGATTGGAGATACATTTACGAGCAACAACGTGGTAGCATGACCGCCCCAATCGGTTATATCAAGGCTTTGATCACAGCATTGCGTAAGCAATGTAACAATTGGAAATTCCGCTACCCAATCAACAACAAGTTTAAACACACAAGGAGATAAAATGCAAAAAGTAAAGTTACTTGATATAATTGAAAAACCACTTTCAGGAGAGTGGGGAAGTGAAGCTGAAGATGGAAATGGGGTTTTGGTGTTAAGAACAACAAATTTTACTAATGAGGGCATAATTAATTTCAACTCTGTTGTGAGGCGAGATTTGGGAAATAAAAATGTAGACAAAAAATATTTAAAAAAGGGCGATATAATTATAGAAAAATCAGGTGGAAGTGACAATCAACCAGTCGGTAGGGTTGTATATTTTGAAGCAGAAAATAACAAATACCTATTTAATAATTTTACAAGCGTTTTGCGTGTAAAAAATGATATTGCTTTCCCCAAGTACATATTCTATTGTTTGTTTTATAAATATAAAATTGGTGCGACAAGACCTTTTGAAAATAAAACAACAGGATTGCATAACTTAAAACTTGAACAATATATAAATTCAATTCTTATTCCATTATCCCCAATGGAAGAACAGCGAGCAATTGCGGAGAAGTTGGACAAGGTTAGCCAATTGGTGGACAAACGCAAGGAGCAACTGCAACAACTTGACCAACTTGTCAAATCACAATTTATTTCTTTTTTTGGAAGCACTGATTTAAGTGATGAAAAGAAATCAAATGTAAGAATTGGTGATGTCGCAGAAATTGTTGGAGGAAGCACGCCGAAAACTGATATTGAAGAATATTGGAATGGTGAGTATTTTTGGATTACACCTGCAGAGTTAAAGGATGATAGTTACATGATAAAAACAACTATTCGCAAATTAACAAAGGCAGGGGTGGAAAGCTGTTCACTTAAAAAAATGCCAGTTAATACGGTTTTATTAAGTTCACGTGCTCCAATTGGGAAAGTCGCTATCACAGGCGTAGAAATGTATTGTAATCAGGGATTTAAAAATATAATATGCTCAAATAAACTTCAACCAACTTTTATTTATTTCTTGTTAAAGTATAACACTAAATATCTTAACAGTTTAGGCAGGGGGGCTACATTTAAAGAAATATCGAAAAGTATTGTTGAAAACATAAAGATTCCCTTGCCCCCAATGGAACCGCAAAACCAATTTGCCGAGTTTGTTGAGAAAGTGGAAAAACTCAAAGAAAAAGTCAACAACAGTCTCACTCATCTCAACCTACTCAAACAATCACTCATGCAACAATACTTCGGATAAAGGAGATAACAAATGAAAAATGCAATCTGTGAGTATTTACCACTTACTAGCCAACAGAAAAATAGACTTTGGGACAAATCAATTTTTGTTTTTGACACAAACGTACTACTTAATGCTTATCGTTGTTCTAAAAAAGCATCGAAAGATTTTTTCAATGCGTTAAAGACATTGAATGGTAGAATATGGTTGCCAAAACAAGTGGCAAAAGAATTTGGTAGAAATTTACCTGCTACATTATATACTCGTACGACTGAATTTGATAATATTAGCAAAAGCAGTCAAGATTTAATTAGAAAAATGAAAGACCTTATTGCTAATTCAAGCTGTGATGCTAAAATTGTCAAGGATGCAGAAAAGTGTCTTAACAAAAGTATTGCAAAAATCAAAGAAGAATGCCTTATTTCAGAAAACATTTCACACGAAATTTTAAAACCCTTGTTAGAATTGTTTGATGGTAAGGTTGGAAAGGGATTTGATGAAAAAACTATAAGTGATTTGAAGAGAATTGGTCTTGAACGCATTGAAAATAAAATCCCGCCAGGATTTAAAGATAAAGAAAAAGACAACGGAAACCAAGCTGGAGATTTCATTATTTGGAAAGAGATATTGGAATACGCTAAAGAAAGCAAAGAAAATATTATATTTGTTACAAATGATAAAAAGGAAGATTGGTGGTGGATTGTAAATGGTAAAACTATAGGGGCTAGGTATGAATTGCGACAAGAATTCAAGTCGGAAACGGGCAAGGATTTCTACATGTACACATTGGAGTCGTTTTTGAATTTAATCAGACAAAGAGATCAAGATGCTTTATCTGACAATACAATTTTGGAGTTGATAGAGGCAGATAATACAAAGAAATTTTTTCTAAACAAAAAGTATTCATTTGAAAAGACAGAATACTTCCAATTACGTAAGAAGATAAATATACTACTGAGCGAGTTAAATATTATAGATTCTCAAATAGCGAAAATAGAAAATTCAATTGAGCGTCAGGGGGACAAAGTCGGATTAGATTTGATTGAGAGATTAAACATGTTTAAAGAATATAGAAAACAAATTTATTTCCAACTGAAAGTGGCGCAAAAAGACAGGATAGATTATCAAATGCATGTATTAGAAACCGCAAAAAAAATAAATAGCGACAAACATTGCAATTTGGACGAATATTAGTCACACTTGTTAGAGAAATAATCAAAAGCTTATAAGTACTATTGGTCAGACACATTTAAACTAAAATTTATTAGGCAAATCATGGAAATCGCACCAAGTTCATCTTTGAATTTTTGTTAAATAAAAATTTGCCAATTTTACTATATCGACAAATAATATTGTAAAGTATAGGTATGGTTACTTTTGGGGTTGAAATATTGTCGGTATAAGCAATATTATTATGTAGTTTTCAGTAGATAACTTGAGATAAAAGGGTAATGGTTTAAGGAGAACAAAAGATGATAGGGGACAGTAATAAAAAAAAGAAATGTAATAAGAAAAAAGTAGTTAAACTTATAAATATTTGGTGGCCTCGAATTCTTGTTGTTGCTTCAGTATTTTTTTTGCTTTGGCAATCCAACATCAACGGGAAAGAATTAAACTATGACCAATTAAAAAATGTGGTTGACTTACAGTGGGTTCTGTTTAGTATCAGTGTTGCAATCTACCTATTTTGGCACGGATATATGTTGAATTATTTTGCCAGATTAACACCAAAGTTTGATAATCAAAACTTGCTTAAATTTAAAGAATACGTTGAAAGCAAGATGACAATAAGTCAGGCTTTAAGCATGTCTTTGTTGCCTGCCATTTTTCTGCTACTAAACCTTTTTGCAATATTGTTTTCGACGTTTTTAATTTATGTTATGGAAGATGACGCATCGGATTTTGTAAGGTCAATTGTAATATTTACTCTTTATCTTGCAACGAATACGTTGTCGTGTTTGTTTGTTGACACCGTAGGAAATTTGTTTGTGGAAAAGAAAAAGTTATCGGATGCTTGTAAAGTGACAGATGATGAAAAACAATTGTATGAAAAAATAAATCGTATTTTAGTTTGGGAAGTACTAGTAGACTCTCTTAAAGAAGAAATAAACAGCAATCCTGAAGTTAACGATAAAACGAAAGCAGAATGCAACAAAATACTTGAAAAACATCGTAATATTTTATACACAGACTGTGAAAGCGTAAATTTGTCAGACAAATCAAGTGAGGAGAAATAGCCTATGACCAACTTTGATTTTTTGTTGGAAGAAAAGAAATTTGCTTCCTTTGCCGAGGTGGCTGTAACGGCGGAAAAATTACTAAATACCGATACGGCTTTGGCTGTAGTCAATTGCAGGAGGGCAATGGAATTTGCCGTCAAGTGGATGTATTCTGTTGACGGCGACCTTGTCATGCCCTATCAAGACAACCTTGACAGTCTCATCAAGACTGAGGAATTCAGGCAACTGGTTGACGTAAACATTTTGCGACGTATGGATTTCATCAGACGTACTGCAAACAACGTCATGCATTCTTACAAGCCTGTCAATCGGGATGTTGCTTGTCTGTGTGTTGAAAACCTGTTTTATTTTCTCGATCTTGTTGCGTACTACTATCAGGACAATTACACCGAACATGATTACGACAAGCAGTTGTTGAATACTCTTGACAGCAAGGTTGAAGTTAGTAGTGTTGATGTGGATCTCAACAAGTTGATGGAAGAAAACAAGCAACTTCGTGAACAATTGACGGCACAACGCAAGGAACATCAGCCACAGTACAACACCAAGCCTTTGGAATTGTCGGAATACGAAACACGCAAGTTGTACATAGACACATTTTTGGCTGACTGTGGTTGGACGGAAGGTAAGGACTGGTACAACGAATTTCCGTTGCGTGGCATGCCCAACAGCATGGGCGAAGGGTTTGCCGATTACGTATTGTTTGGCGATGACGGATTGCCGTTAGCTGTAATAGAAGCAAAGCGCACCTGTGTAGATATCGCCCGTGGCAGACAGCAAGCCAAGTTGTATGCAGATTGTCTAGAAAAGCAGTACGGACAAAGACCGGTAATTTTTCTTTCCAACGGATTTGAAACAACAATTTGGGAAGACCGTTATTACAACGAACGGCCGGTTGCTTCATTTTATTCCAAGAGAGATCTTCAAAAGTTATTCAATCTCAGGCGTTCACGCACAAGTATTGACAATGTACAGGTGGACAAAAACATTGCGGGCAGATACTATCAGAAAGCGGCTGTAAAGGCTATTTGCGAGGCGTTTGGCAAACAAAACAGACGCAAGGCGTTGTTGGTAATGGCCACCGGTTCAGGCAAGACAAGGACGGTAATTTCGTTGTGCGACATCTTGTTGAAACACGGTTGGGTGAAGAACATCTTGTTTCTTGCCGACAGAACATCTCTTGTGGAGCAAGCGAAACGCAGTTTCACCAATTTGTTGCCCGATTTGTCCAACTGTAATTTGTGCAACGACAGAAGCAACTCTACGGCGCACTGCGTATTTGCCACCTATCAGACAATGATAAATTGCATAGATACTGTGATGGACGAAGGACAAAAGTTGTTTACTTGCGGTCACTTTGACCTTGTAATTTGTGATGAAGCACACCGATCCATTTACAACAAATACAAGGATATATTTTCCTATTTTGATGCTCCGTTGGTCGGGCTTACCGCTACCCCAAAGGACGAAATTGACAAAAACACCTACGACAATTTTGACCTTGAAAGTGGTGCTCCTACCTATGGTTACGAACTCAGTCAAGCGGTAAAGGACGGCTATCTGGTGGACTTCGTATCGATGGAAACCAAGTTGAAGTTTATCACCAACGGCATTGTCTATGACGAACTGAGCGACGATGAGAAGCAACAATACGAAGCAACATTTACCGACGAGGACGGACATCTACCCGAAAGAATTGAATCGAGTGCTCTCAACGAGTGGGTATTCAATGAAAACACTATCAAGCACGTCATCAACATTTTGTTCGAAAACGGTCTTCGTGTCGATTACGGCGAAAATTTGGGGAAAACAATCATTTTTGCAAAAAATCACAACCATGCCGAAAAAATATTGGAGGTTTTCAATAGGGAATATCCCAGTCTGATCGGTTATGCAAAAGTAATAGACAACTACATGACCTACGCTCAAAGTGCCATTGACGAGTTTTCTGTTGGCGACAAGTTGCCACGCATTGCAATTTCCGTTGATATGCTGGATACCGGCATAGACATTCCAGAAGTGCTAAATCTTGTGTTTTTCAAAAAAGTAATGAGCAAGGCAAAATTTTGGCAGATGATAGGTCGTGGCACAAGATTGTGCAAGGGATTGATTGACGGTCAGGACAAATCGAAGTTTTATATTTTTGATTTTTGTGGCAACTTCGAGTTTTTCAGGATGAATAACAGCAAGCCTACTGCTAATCAACTTGCATTGCAAAGTGCAATTTTCTTTTTAAAGGCTCAAATAGTCTACAAGTTACAAGATCTTCAATATCAAACTCAGTATCTTGCGGAGTTTCGGAAACAACTTGTAGATGATCTTTTAGCAAAGGTCACGGAATTGAATCGTGACAACTTTGCTGTTCGTCAACATTTGAGATATGTAGTAAAGTACAGCACGGCGGATAGTTACAACGGCATTACCTACGAAGATACTCTAATCATGCGTGAGGAACTCGCCCCGTTGATTTTACCCGATGGCGATTTGCCAAGTGCCGTAAGATTTGATGCACTGGTTCATGGTATAGAATTGGCGTATCTTATGGGCAAAAACTACAATCGTGCACGAAAAGACCTGCGAAGACGTGTTTCCGCCGTTGCAAGTGTTGCTAATATTCCCGAAATAATGATGAAGTCGGAACTTATATCAAAGATTTTGACAACTGACTACTTGGACAATGCGGAAATAAACGACTTCGAATACATACGCATGCAGTTACGTGACTTGATGAAGTACATTCCGCCATCTGATGAGCAGTACACAACCAATTTTACCGACGATATTTTGGCGGTGGAGTGGAATGAATCGGAGCTTGATAATGACGACTTGAAAAATTACAGGGAAAAGGCGGAGTACTACATTCGTCAGCACACCGACAATGTTGTCATCTCTAAACTGAAGACAAATGTTCCGTTGACAAAAGATGATGTTGAACAGTTAGAGAAAATTTTGTGGCAAGACATTGGAAGCAAGCAGGATTACATCCGTGAATACGGGAACAAGCCTCTAGGTGAATTTGTGCGTGGCATTGTAGGCCTAGACATGAATGTCGCTAAACAAGCATTTTCCGCTTTTCTTGCAAAGTACAACTTGAATGACAGGCAAATCTACTTTGTGAATCAAATTATTGAATACATTGTTCACAACGGTATGTTAGATGATTTCAGTGTGTTGCAGGAATCTCCGTTTACTGATAAGGGTAGCATCGTGGAAATTTTTGACATCTCCATGTGGCAAGTGATACGTTCTGTGATCGAAAACATCAATGCCAATGCCGCAGTGGGATAACGTAATGCATTTACTGCTATTTATAACTAATGCAAAACCTTATATTTGCATTTTGAGGTGGCATAATTCTAGCAAAAGTCAATGGAAATAATTAGCAATTAAAAATTATACTGTAATTAGTGTCCACCCCCATATTCAGTCACTATGTTGTAAATTTAAACAATGTAAGAGTTTGTAAGGCAATGTAATTAGTTTCTGCAATTAGGAAAATGCAAACAAATCAAACAGTCATGTAAAAGCGAAATGTGGTGGAGCTAAGGGGATTCGTCCCGCTTGGCGGGTAAGCGAAACGCAGTGGAGCGCTACGTCATTTCGTACTCACGTTAGCGGAACATAAAGGCGACGCACGCACACGGAGCAACAAAAAAGGCGTGCGTCTTTGCACGTCTTTTGGGTGCGACCTTAACGAAGTCGCCGCATATGGTGGAGATAACGGGATTCGAACCCGTGACCTATGCGTTGCGAACGCATCGCTCTACCATCTGAGCCATATCCCCACAAAATGCTTTTATTGTACGACAGCAAATCTCGGGGGTGCGATTTTGCTGTCGTAGTAAAAGCGTAAGTGCTCGTAAAAGAGCCGTTTTGAAAATAAAGCACCCCGAAAAACGAGGTGCTGTGGTGCGAGATGTGAGACTTGAACTCACACGGTCTCCCACACGCCCCTTAAACGTGCGCGTCTGCCGATTCCGCCAATCTCGCATTGCTACATAATAATAGTGTAAAGTTGAAAATTTGTCAAATGTTTTTAGAAACTTTTTTGAAAAAGCGTCAAAAACGATTGCATGTTTTTAAGAGCGTCTGTGTAGCAGACAGTTGACGGCAAAATTATGCAACTGATTTGTAACTGTTTGCAAACTTCACTTAACTGCTAAAAAAATCATACCTCGGCATTCAACTTAATCTGTTTTTGAATTTCTACAGGTTGTCGGCGGTTGCCTTTGACATTTTGATTGTTAAAAACACGGGAACAATTTTGCTCATTGTCCTTTGAATGTTTTATCTGACTTGTACCCGTTTTTCACTACCGTATGTGCGTTTTTTGTCCTCAAACACTGTTAAAATGCCTTTTTGAACTGTGCGGAAAGTTTTTTGCTCACCTGAAAACAACGACCGCAAGCACTGTCGTATGCTGTAAATTTTCCAAAATTACAGCGGTATTTGCGCTTTTTTATATTGATAGGTTTGCAACGAAACTTGTTATGTATATTCATCTTATTCAGGTTACTCGCTGTTGTTGTTAGCGTTTTTAACTGTCTTGCACCTGTTTTTCACTACCGTATGTGCGCTTTTTGTCCTCAAAACTGTTAAAATGCCTTTTTGAACTGTGCGGAAAGTTTTTGCTCGCTTGAAAACAACGACCGCAAGCCCTGTCGTTTGCTGTAAATTTTGCAAAATTACAGCGGTAGTTATTCTTTTTTACACATTGATAGGCTTGGACCGAAACTTGTTGTGTGTTGTGCCACAATTCGTAAATCTTGCCTACTGTGATGATGCAAGTGTCTGTATCGGCAGTGCAATGTAAATCAAACGCATTGTTGAATCACACCGATGTTGCAAATATTTGCAACCGTGTGCATATTTTTGCGACATAAAAATGGTTTTCCCCACAAAAAAACCCGCAAAAGCGGGCTAGTAAAGTGGTGTTGTCAGTCAATAAGAGTGTCGGAAATTTTACTGTAAACGGATGGCGCTTTGTCCTGCCAGGTGCGTTCGATGTACTTGGCGATACTGCGTGTCATCACGTTGAGACGTACTTCCAGCGTCGTTTTGGTGGGCTCGATAATTTTCAAAATCACGTCGTAACTGCCGTCGGGGCATTTGGTGTAGGTGGCAACGTAGTCCTGTCTGCGGCGGTACTCGATGCGTTTTGTTTTTATGTCTTCGGAAATAAGTTGTCGCACACTGGAAGGGATACGTGTGTAAAAGTTTTTCAGGCACCAACGACCTTCCGCCGTCAAATCGTAGAAGCAGTCGCCCGTAGCGTTTTGACTTTTGTACACAAAACCGTTGTCCACAACGTCAAGCAGGGTTTGTTTGCAGTTGGTAAAATCTATCCAGTTGTTTTTGTAGCAACACAAGTCCAAAATGGTGCTTTCCGTCAAAGCCGTTTCCATTTTGTCGAATACAAACAGAAGTATCAACTTGTTTATTGTGCTGTCTTGTGTGATACCTGCCTGCATACTTTCCTCTCCTTGTGATAGTGTCATTCATTATACAACATTTTTCCGTTTGAAACAACAGTTTTTGCCCCTTTTTGGCAAAAATACTTCCAATAATTTGCGTGATATGATATAATTTTTGCAACGAAACTTTGTGGCAAAGAGAGGTTTCCCGATGAAAAACGAACTCGCCTACTTTACGGATACCGTCAACAGGCTTATTGAAGGCAAACTCATTTTGGTGGACAAAAACATTGCTTCGGTGTTGAAGTGCGTCGCCAACGTGCCTGCGCTGTACAAATGCCTGTCCGATTCGTTGCGTTCCATTTCCTACGTTACGGAATTTTCCCGTGCAAAGGTGTCTTGGACACGTCCCGACGGCACAGTGGAGGCTCGTTTGAAACTGCCTGCAGAGCGCAACCGCATTTTTGCTTTTGTAGTGTGTCTTCTCACCGAGGTAGACAGCGGCAGACGCAATTTTTTGGACTTTTTGAAGGAATACTACGACGAAACGGACAGTAACAGAGGTTACGAAAAGTTTGTAAACGAAGTGCTTCGCCCTTTCAAGCGTGCAGGCGAAAGCATTTTGCAATCGGTAGACCCCGACAGTGTAAATGCCGAGTGGTCGTCATCGGCGGAAAGGTTTTTTGACGTGGAAAAGACGTACATTTCCAGCGCAACTTCCTCGGCGTTGTTGCAACAGGTGCAACAGGTGGTAAATCTGTTTTATGCTGCAGGCGACAGCGCACAAAAACACTACGACACAATTATGTTGGTTTGTGAATATTTCACCAACGCCCTCCGCCTCAAAAACCCAAAAATACTTTGTATCTGTTGGATTGCTCTCAAAAGTATTTTGGAAATGTATCCTTTTGCACAGGAATGTCTGCAAAATATGACTGCGCTTATGGCGCAGATATCGCTGTAAAACTTTGGCGTTTGAACAAAACGCCTTTTGTTTTGTAAAAATTCCTGCCCTGCAAATTTTACCTGCCGTGCCGTGTTTCCCGTTTGCGGAAAAGTTGCGGTTGTGCAGTATTTTCAACGTTTTGCGTCGCATTTTGCAAGGTAAAAGACGAAAAATGTCCGCAGTGTGTGGACACGCAATATTTTTTTTGATATAATATCTTTTACGTCGGGCTTAAACCCTGTCGGCAGTTTATTTGTTGCGTAAACTTGCCTAAAACGACGCTGTTGCAAATTCCGCAAGGAGGGTACACAATGGACTACCGCAAAATTCAACTGGTTGGTGAAGGAAAAACAAAGCGTCTTTGGACTACCAACGACGACAGGTTGCTCATTGCAGAGTATTCCGACGACGCCATGATGTATCACGGCAAACAGAAGTTGTACTTTGAAGGCAAAGGGCATTACTGCGCCGAAATTGCGGCGTTGCTTATGACGCAACTGCACGACAACAACATACCCACCGACTTTGTGCAGACAATATCTTCCAACTGTCTGCTTGTCAAAAAGGCGGAAATGATACCCATCGAAGTAGTTGTGCGCAACTATGCCGCTGGTAGCATGTGCAAACGTCTTGGTTTGGAACCGGGCAAAAAACTCAAATCTCCCGTTTTGGAATTCTGCTACAAAAACGACAGTCTCAACGACCCCGTAATAAACGAGTACCACGTTTACGCAATGGAATTGTGCAAGCCGGAAGAACTTTCCGTAATGTGCTACCAGGCTTCACGCACCAACAAGGTGCTGACAAACCTGATGAGCAAAATAGGCGTGGTGGTTGCCGACTTTAAGCTGGAATTCGGCAGAGTAAACGGCAGGCTGGTGGTTGCCGACGAAATAAGTCCCAACGTCGCACGTTTCTGGGACGAAAACACCATGCACCGTTTTGAAAAGGACGGCGACCCCTCCTACGAATACAAGGTGATTCTGGAAAGGCTCAAAAAAGTTTGCGAATAGGTGAAAAATGAAGTGTATGTATTGTGGCTGTGAAGACAGCAAAGTTATCGATTCCCGTTCCACCGACGACGGAAAAAGTATACGCAGGCGCAGAGAGTGTACCAACTGCGGAAGGCGTTTTACCACATTCGAAACTATCGAAAGCGTGCCTTTTCTGGTGGTAAAAAAGGACGGAACACGTCAGTCTTACGACAGGGAAAAACTCAAAAAAGGCATAATCCGTGCCTGTGAAAAACGTCCCATATCCATGGCGCAAATCGACTCCGCCGTGGACAGAATAGAAAAGACGTTGTACAACAGTCTGGAACAGGAAGTATCTTCCCTTAAAATAGGCGAACTTGTAATGCAGGAACTCAAAGACATCGACGAAGTTGCCTACATCAGGTTTGCCGCCGTCTACTACGAATTTCAGGATTGCGAAGCCTTTTTCATGGAACTTGTGAAAATCCGCAACAAGAAAAAGACAACCGCAAAAAAAGCGTCGGCGAAAAGCAATGAAAAGTAATTTTGCCGCAGTTGAGCGAGCGTATGCCGCAATAGACAAATTGATTGAGCAAGGCAAAAGACCTGTAATTGTTGGCATAGACGGAAGGTGCGGTGCAGGTAAAACAACTTTGGCGTCGGAAATATCGCAAAAGTACCATGCAACAACGGTGCATTGCGACGATTTCTTTTTGCCCGACAGTCTTAAAACGCCGTCACGTCTTGAAGCCGTCGGCGGAAACATACATTTTGAAAGGTTGCTACAAGTGTTGGAAAACATTTGCGGATGCCAACCTTTTTTCTATGAAAAGTACAATTGCCACACCAAACAGTTTGTGTCGGAGAAGTACACTCCGTCAAACGTTGTCGTCGTGGAAGGAAGTTATGCCTTTTCCAACGGAATGGAAAGGTTTTACGACGTGAAAATTTTTGTTACGACAGATAAAAACACGCAACAATCACGGCTTAAAGAGCGTGAGGGAAGCAATTTTTCCGCCTATAAAACAAAGTGGATTCCTCTGGAAGAAAGATACATTGCAAACCTGCCCCTGCAAAACTGCATTATTGCGGAAACTTGACAATATGAAAAATTTCGAACAGGAACTTAAACTGCAACTTGACGAGAGGGAATTTTCCCTTTTGGGGTGTCTTGCGGATTCAAAACCGCAGTTGCAAACCAATTATTATTTTACAATGCAAAACATGTCGTCGGAAGTTATGGTACGTCTGCGTGAAAAAGGCGGAAACTATCTCTTGTGCTACAAAAGCCGTCTTTCCCAACGAGAGGGAGTATCGGTGTGCGACGAAAGGGAATGCGAGGTGGACGGAGCATTTGCCGACAGCATGATTAAGCGTGGCATTTTGCCCGACGAGATAAACGGCATGTTAAAGACGCATTTTGACCAAACGTTGCACTGTGCAGGAAGCATGCAAACCTACCGCACGGCGTTCACATTGGGCGAGTGGAAGTTGGAACTTGACAAAAACGTGTATTTGGGAAGGTGCGACTACGAGTTGGAGTGCGAAAGCGACGACGTGGAGGCGCTGGAAAAACTGAAACTGTTTTTGTTTTACAACTACGGAATTTCCCCACGCTATTCCCGTCCCAAAAGTCAACGTTTTTTCGAGGCATTGAATGAAAAAGTATAAGTACATTATTTTTGACTTTGACGGCACAATAAACGATACTTCGCAGGGAATCTATCACACATTCAAAAAAGTGCTTGACATTTTGGGCATAAACTGCGACGGCGTGGATTTTTCCCGCCACATAGGTCCCCCGTTGGAGTTCAGTTACACGGAGTTGGCAGGCAAAAAACTGTGTCAGCGTGCAATAGAATTGCACCGTCAGGTGTTTGCGCAGGACAACGCCGTGGAGATGAGCCGTTTGTACGACGGAATAACGGACACATTGCAAAAGTTGACGGACAGCGGTTTTGTGCTGTCCATTGCCTCTTCCAAGTATCAGCCGCATGCTTTGGCTTCGGTGGAAAAGTTCGGATTGGGCAAATTTTTCCGTTGCGTGTACGGGCAAAACGAAAAAAGAGGTTTCAAAAGCGAAGTTTTGCGACAGTTGCTTGCCGACAACGGTTGGGAAAAGGACAAATGTCTTATGATTGGCGACACCGTCTACGATGTGGAAGGGGCGCACAGCAACGGCATCGACGCCATGGCTGTTACCTACGGTTTCGGCAACGAAAAGGATTTGAAAAATGCAAATGCGGAATTAACTGCACATTCCCCTGCGGAAATAGCGCAGATACTGACAGGTGAAAAATGAAAGAGAAGTACAGGTATTATTTGAAAAACGTAACGGCTCCCGTGCTTGTGTACGGAGCATTCACCGGACTGCTTGTGGGTACTGTTGTGTACTTTTTCAAGTTGGGCGCCGAGTGGCTTTCGGAAAAATCCGCCGAAATCTATCATGCCGCACAGGCAAATCCGTGGCTTATTTTCGCCGTAATAGGCGGAGCGGTGGTTTTGGCTGTCGCAGCCTACTTTCTGCAACTGTGGGCAAGTGAAACAAAGGGAGGAGGCATTCCCCGTGCCGAAGGCGTGTTGCGTGGCGTGCTGACATTCCGATGGTTCCGCACGGCTGTCGCCGTGTTTGTAAACAGTTGGATAAGTTTCTTTGCAGGACTTCCTTTGGGAAGCGAAGGTCCCAGCGTGTTGTTGGGTACCGCTATCGGCGGCGGCACAAGCAAACTTCCCCTTTCCCACGACAGTTGGAAAAGATACATTATGACGGGAGGCGCATGCGCAGGCTTTGCCGTGGCAACCGTTGCCCCCGTTACAGGTATTTTGTTTGCTTTGGAAGAGGCCCACAAGCGTTTCACCCCGATGATTTTCCTCATGTCCGTTTCTTCCGTGGTGTTTGGCGTAGCCGCTTCCTACCTTTGGGGTATGGCTTTGGAACATCCGGTAACGGCATTGTTCAACGTGTCGCAGTACATGGGACAGTTTGAAATGAAGGACATTTGGGTTCCCCTTTTGCTGGGCGTGTTCGTGGCGGCAGTGGCATGTGGCTACAACCTTTTTGTGTTCAAGGTGGGACACGTCTACGACACCAAACTGAAAAAAGTTCCCCAATGGGCTAAACTCATTGTGGTGTTTGTGCTTACGGCGGTTATCGGTCTTGTAGCAGTGGGCAACTTCAACGGTACCGACGCTTTGTACGGCGGTGGCGGACTCATTTCCAAACTTGCCGCCAACAGCGGAAAAACCATTGTATGGACGGTAATTCTGGCGTTGTTTCTGATACGTTTCTTCACGATAGCCTTTGCGACAGGTTCCGGCGCAACGGGCGGCGTATTCATTCCCATGCTTTCAATAGGTGCGTTGCTCGGTGCGCTTTGCGCCGAATTGTTTGTGGCAATGGGTATGGAGTCCGCACTGTACGGCACGGTAGTGATGCTTTGCATGACTTCCTTTATGGGGGCGGCAACAAGGGCTCCCCTCACGGCGTTGGTGTTTATGGTGGAATGTACGTGGAGTTTTTCCAACCTGTTTTACGTTGCGATAACGGTGTTTGTTTCCTATCTGCTGTGCGAAATAGTCAAGGTTGAACCGCTGTACGACGTACTGCTGGAAAGAATGGTGGAAAAGCAAAACGAAGGCAAAACGCACAAAATTGTCAGGGCAAACTTTGTCGTTGCACCCGACGCCTTTGCCGTTTCCAAGAGCGTCAGGGATATTTTGTGGCCTGCCAACACCAAAGTAGGCGAAATCGTCGCTTCCGACAGCGTCAAACGTATGGACGACGACGGCGAAAAGAAACTGCATGCAGGCGACACGCTGACAGTTGTGGTGCAAACCTACGACCAGAAGGCAACCTTTGCCGAGTTGGAGCAGATTTTGGGCAAACAGCCTATTGAGCCGCAGGCGGAAGTGTTTTTCGATTTGGGCGAAACACAGCCTGCTTCACAACAGTAAAACCAACAAAAGGGTTGACGTTGCGTCAGCCCTTTCAACATTTTCGGCAGGTCAACAACTAAACCTTTTCAGGCAGGTTTGAATTTTTGCGGTGTATATGTGCGTTTGCGTTACAAAAGCAAACATGCACGACAGCGTTTTTGCCTCGTTTTGAGGCAACGGATGCGTTTTTTGCAGACGGTTTCCAACGTTAATTTGTCGGTTGCAGGCGTTTTGGCATTATTCGTTGAACGGTGCGACGGGTGCGCCGACATTGTCAAAAAGAAAATTGTTTGCACGCATTGTGTCACAATGTGCTGAAAAACAGTAGACAAAAATTTTTTTCGGGCGTATAATTGAATCAACCCAAAAAAGGAGAATATCACTATGGCTCACAAAATCAGCAACGATTGTATTGGATGTGAAAATTGCATTGGTGTTTGCCCGTGCGACGCAATCAGCAAAGTTGGCGACAAGTGCGAAATTTCCGCAGACCTCTGTGTAGATTGCGGTGCTTGTGCTGCTCAATGTCCTGTTAGCGCTATCGAAGAAGCGTAAACACAAACCATTTTCGCCCACGCAAAAGCGTGGGCTTTTTTTGTTTTCTTTGTAAGTTTTTCAACATTTTTCGGCACCGTTGGTGTGCAATAGAATTTTTGACAGTCGACGGTTTTGTAATTTGCATTTTGCGTTTAGAGCAACAAATTTGTTTGGAAATTTTTTTGCACGTCAGTCTGCAACTGCGTATTTTTCAGGTGAAGTCCGGTTGTTGCAACAATATCAACCGTGCCCTGAAACTTTCTGTAACGCAAATTTGCATGAACCTCTTTCCGTATCAAAACGGATCGTTTCACAACGTAGTGGCAAGTATCGGCAGGCAATTCGTGTCTGTTTGAAGTCGGCATTTGCAGTAACAAGGCAACAAACTTTGTTTGACGTCAGACTGCGTAAACAAAGCACAAATTTTAACGTCTGCACAAGTAAAATGCCGCAGTTGTTGTATTAGTTGGTCCTAAATAGTTAATACATTTTTTATGCAATTTTAGTTGCATAAAAATATTTTATGCTAAAATCGAAAAGTCCGTGGGCGGTTTTTATCTATACGACCATAAAAACTCGGTATGTCAAAGCGGTGTTGTTTTGTTTGACACAAACTTTTGCCTTGCCTATAATGGGCTTGGCTGAAAAGCCAAATACTGAAAAAAGGAGAAAAAGTATGAAAAAACATGCAAAATTGTTGGTCGTTTTGCTTGCTCTTGTAATGGTGCTGTCCGTTGTCGTTTTGACGGCGTGCAACAAACAAAAGACAAAAAACGCCTACGGTCTTGTGCACGGAAAAGGTTATGTTTGCCAGGCAACCGTTGTGGTTACCGGAAACAGTTTAGTATCCGCTGATTTAGTAGAGGCATGTCTGCCCACCTATGTTACCGCCCAAACCCCCATTCAGGGTTACACGGTGGAGGGAACGTACAACAGTCACGGTTCCGCACGAACGGCAAATTTCTACAAAACAATTAAGTTTGCCGATGTAACAATGGTGTACGACGCCACTCTCGTCGACGGTTATTCCAAGGGCTACATGGTGGGAACGCAAACCATGTTGCAGTTCTTTGAAAATGAAGCAAATTGCGAAAAGTATTTCAAAGCAGTTTCCGAAAACAAGGTGTCGGTAGTTCTTGCTAACGGCGAAAAAACCGACATTCTCAACGCTAAAGCATTGTTGAAAACTCAAAACGGCTATTGGGGAACACCCGCTCAAAACGCTTTGGGTTGGACGGCAAACGTAAAGGCAACCTGCGACTACGTTGTGGCGCACGGTTTTGACGGAGCCTCCTCCGCCACGGACTTTACGCAGGCAGACCACAGTTCTACCAACCCCAAGTTGGACAACGAATTTGTGGACAAAAACGGCGTCAGCACCGGCGCAACATGGACGGACATGTGGGATTATTTCAGCCTGCTGAAAAAAGCCTACCAAAAGTAAGACAGTTTTCATTTTTCAACTCCATAAAAAGATTGACGTCGCTTTTGCGGCGTCTTTTTTTTGTGTTTAAGTTTTACGAAAAGTCGGATTTTACCGAGAGCATTGTCCATACACTTGCCGTTGTCGGTAACACAATAGGCTGACTGTTGTTGCAAAGCGTGCAAGGCTGTTGCACGTGTTGTGCTTTTGGGGAAAAAGTGCGTTTGACTGTAAGAAAACTGTTTTGCGTGCAGATTTGTCACAAGTTTTTCGTTGTGCTTTCGTTAGACTACTGCTTTTAACATACACGCCCCGAAAAGACGGTAATTTTTCATGCAGGAAAAAGTTGTTTTGCACGTTTTCAGCGTACAAATTCAACACTTTGCTTTTGCGTGATGCAATGTATGCCGACGGTTTTTGCAGTGCAATTGAAAGTAATTTTTCACATTCCTTTACAGTTGGTTGTATATGTAGTAAAATAACGTCATGCAAGTACAACTCAAACCTACGGAAAAACTTGAAGATTTGCAATGCGACGGACTGCAACTGATACAAAGCAGCGCAGAGTACCGTTTCACGACGGATGCGGTGTTGCTTGCCAACTTTTGCAAAGACATGACAGGCAAAAGGTGTGTGGATTTGTGCGCAGGAAGCGGCGTAATCAGTCTGTTGCTTGCTCGCAAAAAACATCCTGCAAGCGTTGTCGGTGTGGAAATTCAACCGCAGTTGGCGGACATGATGTTGCGCAGCGTGCAGTACAATGGTTTGCAGGACGTCGTGTCGGTAGTAAATGCCGACCTCAAAGACTACGGCGAACGCAACAAAAACTGCGCCGACGTGGTAGTGTGCAATCCGCCCTACCGCAAGGCAGGTTCGGGCGAACGTCAACTTGCGCAAAACATTGCCTTGTGCAGGCATGAAATTGCCGCAACGCTAAACGACGTTGTGCGGTGTGCTTCAATGTTGCTCAACAACAGGGGAAGTTTCTATCTCGTGCATCAAAGCAACCGACTTGCGGAAATTACCGTCAGTTGCGCCCGCAATAACCTTGCCGTAAAGGAAATATTGCCTGTTTGTCCCAAACCCGACAAGCAACCCAACGTGGTGCTTGTAAGGGCGGTTAAGGGGGGCGGTGCCGATTGCATTTTGCACAGTCCCATGTACGTTTGCGACGAAAAGGGTAACTACACGCCGCAGGCAAAAGCATGGTACGGCTTGCCAAACAATTAACGTCAGGTTTTTACATTCAAGGAGAAATACATGGTCTATTTTGTAGCCACGCCGATAGGCAATTTGTCGGAAATCACATTCCGAGCAGTGCAGGTATTAAAAAGCGTTTCGGCAATTTTCTGCGAAGACACCCGTCATTCGCAAATATTGCTTAACAACTATCAGATTTCCAAGCCTTTGTACAGTTACCACAAATTCAACGAAAAAAAGAGTCTGGATTTTGTGCTGTCCTTTTGTCAGAAGCAACAGGACATTGCCGTCATTTCCGATGCAGGCATGCCGGGAATCAACGACCCGGGCAATATTCTGGTAAACGCTTTGAAGGAAAATAATTTTCCCTACACGGTGGTCAGCGGTGCAAGCGCATTTGTAAACGCTTTTGTAATGTCGGGGTATCAACCGCCCTTCACCTACTACGGTTTTTTGCCGGAAAAAACTTCCGACAGGGAAGCGTTGTTGGACGGCAGCGTAGGCGTCGGCATTTTCTATCTTTCCGTGCATGACATCAAAGAAAACATGCGTTACCTTTGCAAGCGTTTGGGCAACCGTCCCTGCTGTTTGGTAAAGGAACTTTCCAAAACGCACGAAAAGGCGGTGTTTTGTCATTTGGGGGACGAAATCGACGACGACAAGGGTGAATTCGTGCTTGTTGTAGACAGGCAAAACGAGCAGAATCCGCTTTGCAATCTGACGGTGCAAGAGCATATAAACTACTACGTCAGTGGCGGAATGACCAAAAACGATGCAATCAAGGCGGTGGCGAAAGACCGCAACCTTCCCAAAAACGAAATTTACAGGCAATCGCTTAAATGAAACGCAAGCCGCCGACAAACAGTAGTATTTAATATCTGTTTCTTTGTGTAAAGTCATTCCTAACACCCTGCGATAGTTCAAGTTTGTGCAGGAAAAACACTGCACACACCGTCTGACGTAGCAGTGAAGCGTCTAACAGATATTCACATCAATTACAATTCAACACGGTGTTGCATTGCAAGTAAATTGCAAAACGGAATTTTGCAAGCAGTGCCGTTGCAAAAGTGCAACACAAAGTACAATTCAAGGCAATCGGATAAATCAACAAACAAAGGTTCGACAAGGTGTACCCCTGGTTGAACCTTTAACAACGTCGGAAGAATATTTTTCAGGAAAATATCAAAATTGCAAAAAAAATAAAAAAATTATTGCGTTGCTTGCGATAAAACGCATTGTTTGTGCGTTATTTTTACGAAAAGAGGAGAGAGAATGCAGTTACAAAGAGCAGTAAAGCCGCGTTCGGCAGATATAGAACGTTGTATTTTGGAAATAGCGGAAAACAAGCCGAACGCTTTGGAACAACTTTACGGTTTGGTAAGCAGTGCGGTGTACGCATACGCATTGACGGTTACAAAAAACACATTTGACGCAATGGACGTAATGCAGGAATGCATCGTCAAGGTGTACGAATCGGCAGGCAACTACCGTTCACGGGGCAAACCCATGGCATGGATACTGACGATAGCCAAAAACCTGTGTTATTCCAAATTCCGTTTGCAGGCGCACACATGCGAAATGACGGACGAGCAGTTGGAAAAGCAATTTGCCGACAACGAAAAAATGTCTGTTGAAGACAGGCTTGTGGTAGCAAAGTGTCTGGAAATGCTTTCCGCCCAGGAACGCACCGTGGTAGTACTGCACGCAATGTCGGGGTTACGCCACACGGATATTGCCAAACTTTTGCAACTTCCTCTTTCAACGGTACTTTCCAAGTACAATCGTGCCATAAAAAAACTGAAAAATATTTTATCGGAGGAGAATTTATGAAAAAGATTGAAAAAAAGGTCAATCGCAGTTTCACCAACGCCACCCCCGACGTTTTGGACAAAGTAAAAGAAAATTGCAACACGGCGCAGTATTCGTCGGTGTCGGCAAGGGCAAAACGTCCTCAAAACCTGATGTGGAAAGTTGCCACATGCGCTTTGGCATTTGTGCTTATTGCCGTGTTGGTGGTGGGAAGCGTCGGACTGTACGGCGAATACGCTTCGGCGGCAACGGTTTCGTTGGACGTCAACCCCAGTATCGAAATTAAACTCAACAACAAACAAAAGGTCGTTTCCGTAACTCCGTTGAACACCGACGGCGAAATAATTCTCGGCACCATGGATTTGCGTGGAAGCAATCTCGACGTGGTAATAAACGCTCTCATCGGTTCCATGCTTCGCAACGGCTATCTTTCCGATTTGTCCAATTCCGTGCTTGTAAGCGTGGATTCTTCTAAATCGGTGTACGACAGCATCGTTCAGAAGGTTACCGACGAAATAACGGTAATGCTCAGCGACAATCAAATTTCCGCATCCGTGCTTACGCAATGGATTCAGTCCAACGATGCCGTAAACGCTCTTGCAAAACAGTACGGAATTTCCGTAGGAAAAGCGCAACTCATTCACAATATTGCGTCCAAAAGCACGCTGTACACCGAAGAGCAACTTGTTTCTCTCACGGTAAACGAATTGGGCATTATTCTCGGCAATCTCAACATAACCGACGGCAACCTCAGCCAAAGCGGTTCGTCCAGCGAAAAATCCTACATCGGCAGCGACGCCGCCCTTGCAATAGCCCTCAACAAGTTGGGTATGGACGGACTCACCGCCACATCCGAAGGTTTGTGGGTTAAGGAAAACAAACTGGACTTCGATGACGGAGTAATGGTGTACGAAGTGGAATTTGTGTACGGCAAAGGCTGCTACGAGGCCAAGATAGGGGCAATCAGCGGACAACTTGTTTCCTTTGAATGTTCGCTCAACGACGACTACACGCCGGGTGCAAACGCAACCAAACTGACGCAACAGCAAATTGAAAATGTAGCGCTTGCCAACGCAAACGTTCCGTCGGATTCGGCAGTGGAAGTAACAAGTAAACTGTGCGGATACTTCCGCATCGAAGCGTACAACGTCTGGTTTGAATACGGCGACTACTGCTACAACTACGAAATAGACGTGTACGGAAACATCCTTTCTTCCTACAGCAGAAAATTGACGGCAAGCGAAGCCGACCAATATCTCAAACGCAGCGACGTGGAAAGTTACTTCCTTGCAAACAACACCGACGGTTTCTCCTCTCTCACCGATTTGTATCGTCTGCGTGTTCAGTGCAAAAACATCACTGAAACAAGCACCGACGGCGACGGCAACACGGTAACTACGCAGAAATTCGTGTATCAACTTTCCTTTGTCAACGGCGACGTGCAGTACGTGTACGAAATTGACGCCATTGACAAAACAATCAAATTAGTAAGTAGTGAAGCATACACCGACGTAGTGGATGACGCCTATCAGCAAGCCTACCCCAACGGCGGACAGTGGCACAATTGGGAAGACTTGTGGAACAGTTGGCACGGCCATGGCGACGGACCGGAATTCGGCAGTGAATTCGGCGGACAACACAACGGTGGTGGCAACGGACAGGGCGGCAGTCAGGGTTCCAACAGACTCACCCAAGAAGAAGTCAAATCCATCGTCTTCCAATACGCAGGCGTAAACGAAGCAGACGTTACCCGTTTGCAAATGGAATTCGAGCAGGAACACGGAATGTGCTACTACGATGTGGAATTCAGATGCGGCAACTACGAGTACGAAGTTGAAGTAAACGCCAACACAGGTTCCATCATCAAGTTTGAAAAGGAATTTGACAGATAGTAACTTTCAGGTAACAAAACCGTCCGACGGCAGTCGGGCGGTTTTTCTTTGTCTTGTCGTAAATGTCTGACCGCAATGGGCGTTGTTTTGCTTACTTGCGCTGACATTTTTGCCGTTGAAACGCATCACAAGGCAAATGCTTTTGCAAATGTTTTCAACGGCAAGGGCGGTTTCAACGGTAAATTTTTTGCTATGTTAAGTGGTATGCAGGCAGTTTTTTGTTTGTTTATTGAAACTGCAAATTTTCAGTTGCGCTAAAAGCGGTGTAGTTTTGCTGAATAGCAACGATTTTTTTTATTGAAACGCATCACAAGGCAAATGTTTTTGCAAATGTTTTCAACGGTAATGGTGGTTTCAACGGTAAATTTTTTGCTATGTTATGTGGTATTCAGGCAGGCAGATTTTTGTTCGTTTATTGAAACCACAAATTTTCAGTTGCGCTAAAAGCGGTGTAGTTTTGCTGAATAGCAACGATTTTCTAATTGAAACACTTTCCAAAGCATTTGCGTTGAAGGGTAAATTTTCTCGCAAAACTATATTTGTTAAGGTGTAACTTGTCGGGCTACATGCAGGCAAACAGGATAGTTAGTTTTTTCAAATTGACGCAGTTTTTTTATACGTATCATCAAAATCGGTACACATTGCGGTTTTGTTTTTGCTTTTTTTGTGGTTTGCTTTTGGGTGTTTTCTCTTTCAGTTTCTGCAATTTTTTTTGTATCGACAGACGTCAAGTTGAAACACAAAGATGACAGCAAAGGTTGCAATGCCTTTTGGGTGTGTAGTACACTGTATTTGCAACCGAGAGGTGTTTTCACGGGACTGCCCAAGTAGGTTGCGTCGAAATTCCGGGACTGTATTTCAGATTAAAACAGGAGAAATACATCTATTATGGATTTTGAAACCTTTGTAAAGTCGCTTCTTTCCTACATCAAGGATGGCGACAATGTCTACTTTCTGGTTTACGCCGTGGCGACCTGTCTACTGACACAACTGGTCAAAAAACTGTTTCTCAACAAAACTAAGGTGGAAGTTATGCACAAATTCGATTTTGCCGAGATACTTCCTTTTCTTTTTGGCGTTGTCTTTGCCGTGGTTGATATGGTTTTCATTCACCCTGTGCAATTTTCCGCACAGTTCGTTACTCAACTTGTAATCACCGCCGCCACAATAGGGGCTTTGGCTACGGTAATTTTCAAGTTTGTGTCCTCCCTATCGGGGAAAAGCATGAAAAGCCTGCTGAAAGACGACGTTTTCGGCGTTTTTTACACTCAACTTTTGTATTGCGGCAATTTGCGTCAGCAACTGTTGAAGGGGGAAATGACTCTGGAAAATTTTATTTCACAGGTAAAATCGTTGTCGCAAAGTGCGTCGGAAATTTACGGTACGCAGCAAACGGCAGAGGAAAAAAAGGCGCAACTGCGTCAACTGTTGGAAAACGTACTAGGCGAAGACGCTGACGACTGCGTAAACGTATTGGACAAGGCTTTACAAGCATTTTCATCGGAAAAGTAGCAAAATTGTGGCGTTTGCATTTGCAAACGCCCTTTTTTGTGGCTGACGCAGTTTTCTGTACCGTTCGAAACTCTTCTTACGCAACAATTTTGTCTTTTCTCACTTGGCAAATTTGAAAAGCACCGCAACGGTGGACCTTTTCAACAGCGTTTGGTGTCGTTGTCTGTTTTGTGTCTGTCGAAACGCCGTTGCAGTTGCAAAAAGTTTCCGTATCGTCAGTAATTGCAGATATTTTAATGTTTTGTCTTGCTGTCAAAATAATTTCAACACTTTTTGTAGGCAAAGCAGTGAGTGTTTGTTTACCACGAAAATTCAAAAAAAGGTTTGCACAAACAAATGCAGGTAATTTTTTGTTGATGTTGACTTTTTGTATTTGAAAGGCTATACTTGTACCATAAACAAAGAAATGAGGTAATGCTTGTGAGAACCTATCTAAACGACGGCTGGAAGTTTTTTCCGCAGTGGTCGGAAAGCGTATTCGATTCCGACAGGGGAGAAGAGGTGCGTCTGCCGCACACCAACGTGCAAACGCCCTTCAACTGTTTTGACGAAAGTGTGTATCAGTTTGTCAGCGGTTACAGACGTATTTTGCATGCCGACAATTTGCAGAGCAGGTACATTCTCACTTTTGAGGGAGTGGCGCATTATTGCGAAGTTTTTGTCAATGGCACAATCGTCGGCAAACACAGTTGCGGTTACACGGCTTTTCCCGTTGACGTTACGGCTTTTCTGCACAAAGGCGACAATGTACTTGTCGTCAAGGTGGACAGCCGTGAATCTCTCAATCAGCCTCCTTTCGGCTTTGTGATAGACTACCTCACCTACGGTGGCATCTACCGTGACGTGTACCTGGACGTGTATCAAGGCGCCTACGTTGCCGACGCCTTTGTCAGGACGGAAACAGAAGGTAGGTTGCAAATAGATGTCGAATTGCACAATTTTTTGCAACCGTGTGATGTTTTTGCGGACATATTGCAAAACGGCGCAGAGGTTGCCCGATTGCAATACAGGGCGGAAAATGCCCGTTTCACACTGTGCCAAGACCTTCAACTCAAACGTTGGGACATCGACAGTCCCAATGTGTACGACCTGAAACTAACTGTGGACGGCAACGTCTACACAACAACGTTCGGCGTGCGCACGGCGAAATTCACACCGCACGGTTTCTACCTCAACGGCAGACGTGTTAAAATAGTGGGACTCAACCGTCACCAAAGTTTTCCCTATGTAGGCTACGCCATGCCGGAAAGCATGCAACGGCGAGATGCACAAATTCTCAAAAACAAACTATGTGTAAACGCAGTGCGTACCTCTCACTACCCGCAGTCGCAATATTTCCTTGACGAGTGCGACAGGCTGGGGCTGTTGGTGTTTACGGAAATTCCCGGGTGGCAACACATAGGCGACGAAAAATGGCAGGAAATTGCCTTGCAAAACGTAAAAGAAATGATTTTGCAAAACCGCAATCACCCGTCGGTGGTGCTGTGGGGCGTGCGCATAAACGAATCGTTGGATTGCGACAAACTGTATCAAAAAACAAATGCGCTTGCTCACCATTTGGACGGTACACGGCAGACGGGTGGCGTGCGCTATCTGGCACATTCGCATCTGTTGGAAGACGTGTACACCTACAACGACTTCAACCGCAACGGCGCTACAAACCGCAAGTTGATTTGCGACAAGAACGCCCCCTACCTCGTGTCGGAGTACAACGGACACATGTTTCCCACCAAAAGTTTCGACGATTTTCCGCACAGGCGTTTGCACATGTTGCGCTACGCCAAAATGCTGGACGGCGTGTTTGCCGACGACGACACATGCGGTGCGTTCGGTTGGTGCATGTTCGACTACAACACTCACAAAGATTTCGGTAGCGGGGACAGAATTTGTTACCACGGTGTAACGGATATGTTCCGCAATGCCAAAATGGCGGCGGGCATTTTCTCTTCACAGGGTAAGCAACCTTTCTTACAACTGTGTTTCACCACGGACATAGGCGACTACCCCGAAGGGTACGTTGGCGACATGTATTGTCTTACCAATGCCGATTACGTCGAAGTGTACAAAGGGGGAATTTTCATCAAAAAGTACACGCATTCCGACAGCCCTTTCAAACATCTCCCCAATGCGCCGATACTGATTGACGACCTCATCGGCGACAGACTCACGCTGGAAGACAACATTGCCCCCAAGTACGCCGCAATGATAAAACAGGTCATTGCCGACATAAAAAAGTACGGGTTAAACTTTTTGCCCGTCAAATCCAAACTGAAAATAGCACGGATAATGTCGGGGACCAAACTGCCGTTGGAAAAACTTGTGCAGTTGTACAACAAGTACGACAGCAACTGGGGAAGCGAGGCAAGCGACATAACCGTTAAGGCATTCAAAAAGGGCGTTGAGGTTGCACGGCAAAAGGCGTCGTTTGTACAGAAAGTGCAGTTGACTGCGGAAGTGTCTTCACACCTGTTGCACGAAAACACATCCTACGATGTTGCTGCGGTAAACATTGTCGCACGTGATCAGAACGGCAACGTAGTGCCCTACATTTGCAGGGCGGTGCATTTGAGCACCGAAGGCGTAATTCAACTGGTGGGGGAATCGGTGGTGCCGCTGCAAGGCGGAATGACGGGAACCTACGTCAAAACCGTTGGAAAAAAGGGCAAAGGCAAACTGTTCGTAGACGACCTCACGGTGGAATTCGAAGTGGTGTAAAACAACGCCTGCAGTGAAATGACACTAGACAACACGGCAAATGGTTAACCTGTTGCAACGCAGGGCTGACTGTTGTGCAGTTTATTGCCGCAAACAACCTGCTTTCAGGCTGACCGTCTTCACGTTTTTGCCCAATGGGAAGAGGGTACACTTTTCGGCGTTACATTCTGACAGGCATTTCCCAAATGGTGTAGGTTTGCAATTTGAAAACCCAAATGTAACACGTTTTCGACACAAAGTTTGCGGTGCTCAACACCGTGGCAATTTGAAGAAGTTGCTTTCAACGCTAATAACGCAAACGCTTTTGAGAAAAAACAGCGTATTGTTGTCGTAATGTAATTTCCAATTGCGGTAGCAAGCAATGATTTTTTCCTTGTGCAGCGGAAAGGGCAATTCGCTTAAAGTAGTTTCTTTCGGGTGTTCAATATGTTTTACAATTTATCGCCACAACGAAAAACGGCAACATGCAGTTGCCGTTTTGTTTTTAATGCCGTTTGCCGTATTCTTGCGTTTTGTAGTAAAGTTGTGCAACTCTGTTTCATTACGGACTTTTATGAACTTCTTATAAGTGTAGAATTTAAGTGTTGTGCCTGAAAGCATAATTCACCCCACAACGAAAAAACGGCAACATGCAGTTGCCGTTTTGTTTTTAATGCCGTTTGCCGTAAGTTTACGTTTGGCGAGGTAAATTACAGCCAATCTTTAAGATTTTCAAATTTTCCCTCTTCGTACCGCAAAAGTTGCTTTTGCAATGTCTGCACGTCGGGGTGTACGCCCTCTTCCTTTGCAAGGCGGTACAAATCGATTATGCCGTTCAGCGTCCCCTGCAACATAATTTTTGCAATGTGTGTGGAACTTCTGTCGGCAAGCATTTTGGCTTTAAGCGCCATGTTGGACATCCACACAACGGATTTCGGCACAGGCGTAGGTTCAAACTTAAAAATTTCCCCCGTCGTGCCTATTTGTTCGATGTAGGAATCGTACTGTTCCACCTGTTTGTGCAGCGCCTTTGTCAAAGCCTGCTCTTCCACGTAGGGCAAAAGAGTTTTTATGCAGTTTTGTGCCATGGTGGCATTTTTGTACAGGTCGGAAATTACCTGCAAATTTTTTTCTTCGTCAAAAGTAACTTCTTTGTTCTTTTTGCTGTCAGTCGTCATCGTCTTCTCCCGTTTCAAATGTCTGGTAGTAGTCCAAAGTGTAATCTTCGTCCTGCTCGTCGACGTCGTACATGTCGAACCATGCGTTGCGACACGTTTCGTAGTTTGCGTAGTATTCGTGGTTTATTTGTCTGCTTTTAGCCATAACAATTCCCCCTTTTTTGTCGTTAGTATTTGCAATTTGCAACAAAATAAACATTGTCGGCGTATTCGTCGGTAAAATGTCGGTAACGGACGAATGTTTAATTGAAAATTGAAGAAAAAACTGTCTTTTTTCCGTGCAAAACATCTTTCAATCGTTTGACAAAACCTTGCGTTTTTCGTAAAATAGTAACAGCCGCTTAAAAAGGGTTATTTTGTCAAGCACCGAAACGGTCGGTCACCTTTGTTTAGCGAGACTCTGATACGGGAGGTTAAGTACATGTACGCAATTGTTAAGACGGGCGGAAAACAGTACAAAGTTACCGAAGGACTTGTTTTTGAAACGGAACTTTTGAACGCCGAAGTTAATTCCGCTGTTGAACTTGAAGTTGTTTTGGCTGCCGACGAAAACAAAGTTTACACAGGCAGTGAAGCAAAAGCAGTGAAGGTTCTTGCAACTGTTGTAGAACACGGAAAGGGCAAGAAATTGCACATTTTCACCTACAAGGCAAAGAAGAACGTTCGTAAACGTCAAGGTCACAGACAACCCTACACGAAATTGAAAGTAAACACAATTTCCATCGGCTAATGACAGACATCACAATCAAAAAAGAAGGAAATTCCGTCATTGAAGTAGTGGCAAGCGGCCACACGGGCTACGGCGAAGCAGGCGAAGACATTGTCTGCGCAGGCGTATCCACACTGTTGCAATCGGCATTGTTGGGATTGTTGCAGGTGGTGGGCATCAACGTCAGTTACTCCGTCAATGAGGAAACAGGCTCACTCAGGTTTACTTTGCCAAAAAATCTCACGCCGCAGGAAAGGCACGACGCCGACATAGTGTTGGGAACGTTGCTGTGCGGTTTGCAGGATTTTTACACAGAGTATTCCGATTACATCAATTTGGAGGTAATTTGAAATGTTTATTAAGTTGCAGTTGTTCGCTCACAAAAAAGGTATGGGCAGCACCAAAAACGGACGTGAAAGCGAAAGCAAACGTTTGGGTGCAAAACGTGCCGACGGTCAATTTGCACAGGCAGGAAACATTCTCGTAAGACAGCGTGGCACGCACTTCCATCCCGGCAACAACGTGGGAATCGGCAAGGACGACACATTGTTTGCTCTCATTGACGGTATCGTCAAGTTTGAAAGCAAAGACAAGACGAGAAGACAGGTTTCCGTCTATCCCGTTGCAAAATAACTAACAAGTACATTGAAAAGGAAGTCGCATTCAGTGACTTCCTTTTTGATAGGAGGCTTATGCAACAGTTTACCACGGACAAAGACTGCTTCAACGTGGCGGACACGTTGGAGTGCGGTCAGATTTTCCGATACGAAAAACTTTCCGACGGCAGTTACGCCGTGTTCTCTCGGGATAAGTACGCCCGTTTGGTAACGGAAGAAGATGTTGTGCGTGTTTTCACCGACGACGTTGACTATTTTCGTCATTTTCTGGATTTGGACACAAACTATGCCCAAAAGGTGCAACGCATTTCCGCTATTTCCCCGTTGATGAAGCAGGCGTGCGACTGCGGCAAAGGTATACACATTCTCAATCAGGATCTGACGGAAATGATAATTTCCTTCATCATTTCCGCAAACAATAACATCAAGCGTATTCAGTTGATAATACGCCGTCTGTGCGATGCGCTTGGCGAAGACACACCCTACGGCAAGGCTTTCCCCACTGTGGAAAAGATGGCACAGGCGCCCCTTTCGCTGTACACTTCGATAGGCGCAGGCTACCGAGACGTCTATTTGAAGGAAACGGCACAACGCCTTGTAAATTACGACCTTTCCCGCCTCACTCAGGCGGACACGGCTTCCGCACGCAAAGAGTTGCTTTCCTTCAAAGGCGTGGGACCGAAAGTTGCCGATTGCATATTGCTTTTCGGTTTGCGCCGAGGCGATGTTTTTCCCGTGGACACATGGCTTAAAAAGGTGTATCACGCCTATTTCGAGCAGGGACACAAGGACAGTGAGATTTCGACATTTTTCTGCAATTTGTTCGGTCAGGACGCAGGACTTTGCCAACAATATTTGTTTTATTTTCAAAGAAAGTATGGACAAACGGCGTCAAATACTGTAAAATAAAACTGTTTAACACAGTGTAAAATGTCTGTCGCAATGCGATAGAATTGCCAGGAGGTAGGAAAATGCTTCACGACAGAAAGATTGCTTTTTTCATTGATGTGGACAACGCCGTTATGGAATCCGTTCATTACCAAAACGTCATCGGACAGTTGCGAGAAATGGGCGAGATAGTGTACGGCGCAGTGTACGGCGTCAGCGAAAGAAAGCACAAGCAGGTAATAGAAGATGCCAAAAACTGCGGTTACGCAATACATTTGCAAATGCGCAATCGCCGCCGTGTACGCAAAGTTTTTGACAGCAGAATTTTCGTGGACGTTGCCGACCTTGTGGCTGGCAATCCCCTTGTGGACACGGTAGCGGTGGTATCCGCACCCGACGACTTGGTGTACCTGTTCAGTCATCTTCACCGCAAGGGAAAGATGGTTGTTTCCACCGACAATCTGGACGAGGCAAGCGCTTCTTTGGTGGACGCAACGGTGGATCTCGGAAAAGTGCACACCGTCAAATTGCCTGCAAACAAGGCAAAGACACCCAAAAAAGAGCAACAGCCTGCACCCGTGCAAAGCCAGCCTGCGGAAAACGTGCAGGAAGACAGGACAACAGCGTTGCTGCGTGAAATAGAGCGTCTGCGTCAGGACTACGACGCTCCGTCGGAGCAACCAATTCCGCAACCTTCTCAAAGCGACGTGGCATCTTTGGAACAAACGCAAAAATTGATGAAAGAAATTGCTTCTTTGCAACAGGAAACGCCTGTGCAAAGTCAGCCCGAAACGGTGTCCGTAGAGGCACAGACCGCTGTTGAAGACACTGCAGTTTCGGAAGAGCAACACACACCGGTAACAAACGACGACGGCGACCTCATCAAAAAGATTGAGGACCTGCGTCAGAGCAACGGCGGCGACAGTGACGATCTTGTTGCCGAAATCAAAAAGTTGTTGGACGGTTTGGAATGATTTTTCACAACCGTATGTAAGTTTTTTGTACCAAATTGCAAAGCGTTCCCATTTCAGGAACGCTTTTTTGTACCCTCTTACTCTTTTTGAACCGTGTTCCGTAAACTTTCAGCAAGTCAATTTCTGTGCTATTATCAACGGACGGAAGCATTTTGATAAAGCAAAAAGTTTTTTCAATCAGGCACAGGCATAATGCCGTTGCAATCGGTTGTTCGACAGTGCAAAAATGTACATTCGTTGCACATTTTCTGCTTTGTCAAAGGTGTGCAATATTCAACGGACGGAAGCATTTTGATAAAGCAAAATGTTTTTTCAATCAGGCACAGGCATAATGCCGTTGCAAGCGGTTGTTCGGCAGTGCGGCAGGCAAATTATTTGCACAATCTTTACTTTATCAAAAAGTGTGTCTTGCCGTGTAAAAATTTCCCGATGGGGACAAAATACGACAGGGTATTTTCAAAACCCTATTGACAAACGCTGTGATAAAAAATAAAATATTAAGGTAATATGTATTTTCTTTGCGATGGGCAACGCATCACGCAAAGAGCAAAAATTTTAAAAAGGAGAAAAAATGTTTAAGGTAACAATACAAAACAAAACTTTCGAACTCAACGAAAAAACACCGATACTGTCCCTTGTGGACAACCCCAAAAACTATTTTGTGGCGAAGGTAAACAACCGCCTGCGTGAACTCACCTACGAGTTGTGTTTCGACAGCAACGTGGAATTGTTGACTCTTTCCAACAACGACGCCGTCAAGGTGTACGAAACAAGTTTGCGTTATCTTGTGGCTTTGGCGTTTCACAACGTGTATCCCGACGTAGCAATAAAAATTTCCTACGCCATTTCCCGTTCCATTCAGATAAACTTTGTGGGAAAGGACAAAATTCCTTCCACAATGGCGGTAATTCAGAAGGTAACGGAAGAGATGCGCCGTTTGGTGGATTTGGACCTTCCCTTTGAAAAGTGCGTAATGACCAAGGAAGAGGCGGAAAAGTACTACACGGAAACCAACCAGACTTCCAAAATTGAAGCATTGAAGTACCGCAAGGACAAAATTTGCCATTTCTACAAGTGCGGCGACTACCTCAACTATATGTACGGCTACATGGTGCCCAGCAGCGGTTATCTGCAAAAATTCCTGCTTTCCAACTACGACGGAAACATTATGGTGAGGTATCCACGTTACGAAGCAAACGGAGAAATTCCTCCCTTCAAAGACGAACCGTTGTTTTGCAGAGAGTTGCGCAACGCTCACAAATGGGCAAAACGCTGCAAAGCGGAAACGGTGGCGAAAATCAACGCCCATGTTACCAACGAAACATACGTTGACTTCATCAACATGAACGAAACCAAGCACAACGACATGCTTCACGAGTTGGGACAGGCTATTGCTTCCGACATAGAAAACATACGCCTCATTTGCATAGCAGGTCCGTCAAGTTCCGGCAAAACCACATTTTCCAACAGATTGCGCATCGAACTTATGGCTTTGGGAATAACGCCGTTGCGCATTTCGTTGGACATGTATTACAAGGACAAATCGCAAATTCCTCTCGATGCCGAAGGCAAGCCGGATTTTGAAGATATCCGTGCATTGGACATCGACCTTTTCAACCGTCACATGGTGTCGCTAATCGACGGCGAGGAAGTGGAACTTCCCGTCTACGACTTTGGCACGGGACGTGTGCAGGAAGGCGTTAAAACCAAAATAGACGAAAACACGCCGATAATCATCGAAGGTATACACGCCCTCAATGACCACTTGTCCTACGCAGTGCCCATGCATCAGAAGTACAAAATTTACATTGCGCCGCAATTCCAAATAAATCTTGACAACCACAATCCCATCAGTTACACCGACATACGTCTGTTGCGCCGCATAGTGCGAGACAAGAAGTACCGTGGAACAAGTGCGGAAAAAACTTTGGAAATGTGGCCGTCGGTGCGCCGTGGCGAATTCAAGTGGATCTATCCCTATCAGGAAGGGTGCGACTTCATTTTCAACTCGGCACTCACCTACGAACTGTGCGTTATGAAAAAGTACGCAATGCCCGCTTTGCAGGAAATCAAGTCGGACAGCGCACAGTACATCACGGCAAACAGACTCATCAAGTTCCTCAAATACTTTGTGGATATGGACGACAAATTCGTGCCGTGCAATTCCCTTTTGAGAGAATTTATCGGCGGAAGTTGTTTCGCCGAAGTGGAAGAGTAACATTGCTTTTTACCGACAGTGACAGAAGTAAACTTTTTGGAAAAAACAGAAAACGGCGAAGTGTCTTGCTTCACATTGAAGGACACAATTCAGGCAGATGTGGCGTCATTTGGCGCCACATTGCTTGCGTTGCGTGTTCCCGACAGAAAGGGTAATCTCGTAAACGTGGCATTGGGCGTCAAAAATATTGCACAACTGCAAAACAATTCCGCCTATCTCGGCGCTTTTGTGGGCAGGTGCGCCAACCGCATTGCAAACGGCAGTTTCTGTTTGAAGGGCAAAAAATACTTTCTTGCCAAAAACGACAACGGCAAAAATCATCTGCACGGTGGCAACTGCGGTTTCAACAAAAAGACGTACAAGGCAAAAATATGCCCCGACAGTGTGGAGTTTGTAGGCTTTTCCCCCGATGGCGAGGAAAACTATCCCGCAAATCTTACTTACAGCGTAAAATACACTGTACGGAAAAATGCTCTTGTAATAGATTACTTTGCGTTGAGCGACGGCTTGACGCTTTTCAACCCGACAAGTCACATCTATTTCAATCTCAACGGCGAGGGCAACGGCGACATTCTGGACAACGTGGTGCAAATAAACGCCAAGAATTTTTTGCCCGTGGATGAAAATCTTATTCCCACAGGCGAAAAGAGAAAGGTGCGTGGCACGGCGTTTGATTTCACCCGTCCCAAAGCAATAGGGCGGGATTTGGCAAAGGGCGACAGTCAACTGCTTGTTGCGCAAGGTTACGACCACAATTTTTGCCTTTGCGGCAGGTTTGCTGCGCTGGCGTACAGTCCCGAAACAGGCATATGCGTCAGATGCTACACCGACCGCCCCGGTTTGCAGTTTTACAGCGGCAATTTTCTGCAACAAAGCGACAGCGGCTACTGTAAGCATGGCGGATTTTGTTTTGAAACGCAGTGCTACCCCGATTCCATCAACAAAAAACAGTGGAAAAGTCCGCTGATACATGGCGGACGGGCTTTCCACTCACGCACCGGGTACGTTTTTTCCACTTTGAAATGAGTGTTGCAAAGTTAGTGTGAGATTTTGAAAAATTACGCTTAATGCAGGCAATTTGCTTGCAAATAAAGTGGCGGAAGGGTACAATTTAACGGTAAACAAAAAATTATCAGTGTACAAGAGGTAAAAAAGTGAAAGTACAGGTTGTGAAAGATTATCAGGAAATGAGCAAGGTTGCCGCCGACATTGTAGCCAACGTTGTGAGGGAAAAATCTTCCCCCGTTTTGGGTTTGGCAACGGGTTCCACCCCTTTGGGATTGTACGAAATTTTGTCGCAGTTTTGCCGTCAAAAGAAACTTTCTTTCCAAAAGGTGAAAACAGTCAACCTCGACGAATATGTCGGATTGGGAAAAAACGACGAGCAAAGTTATGTACATTTTATGCACAGCAACCTGTTCGACAAGGTGGATTTGCCGGAGGAAAACACCCATTTGCCCAACGGTTTGGCAAGCGACTTGCAACAGGAATGTGCAAGATACCATCAACTTTTGCAGGACTACACACAGGACGTGCAAATTTTGGGATTGGGAAGCAACGGACACATCGGTTTCAACGAACCAAACACCCCCTTTGACAGCACAACGCACCTTGTAAGCCTTGCCGACAGCACAATTAAGGACAATGCACGCTTTTTCAAAGATATTTCCCAGGTACCTACCCGAGCAATAACAATGGGTATTGCGGAAATAATGCGTGCAAAGAAAATTCTTGTACTTGCCAGCGGCAGCAATAAAGCCGACGCCGTGTACAAAATGGTGAAAGGCAAGGTAACGGAGCAATGCCCTGCAAGCATTTTGCAGTTGCATCCCGATTGCACCGTACTCGTGGACGAAGCGGCTGCGTCCAGACTGTAATTGCATGTTATTCACTTTGTCCCCGATTGTTTGTCGGGGATTTTTCTTGCAAATGCCGTTGACGCAGGTTGTGCATTTGCAGGCACCTTTGTGCAGGTTGTCGCAAAGTTTGAGAAGTAGTGTATTTTCGTTTTGATTTTTGGTGTTGTGCGCCGTGTTGCAAAGCAACGGAAATTGCTTTTCGGTAGTTGCTTCAAATAAAAATACCGACACTGTATTTTACAGGAAATTTTTGTAATGGTATGTTCCGTCGTTCGTCTTTTTGCGTAAGAAAACTTTTGTCGAGATAAACCGTGTTTTTACCTTTGTACAGGGTGAATATCTATAATATTTTTATTAAAAACTACTGTAAATAATTGATTTTAATTTTTGTAAATGTTAAAATAACACTGTATCTATTGCAACGCCGAAGGGATTTCGGCATTAAAATTGCATATAATTAAACGTTTAAGCGAGGTTAAAAAATGAGATCAAGCGGTATTTTGTTGCACATCACGTCGCTACCTTCCCATTACGGTGTGGGTACGCTTGCGGAAACGGACAAATTTATCAGATTTCTGAAAAAATCCAAGCAAAGTTATTGGCAGATTCTGCCGGTAACGCCCACCGATTTTGTAAATTCCCCCTATGCGTCGCCGTCGGCTTTTGCAGGCAACACACTGCTCATCGACGTGGAAAAATTGCGTGATGAGGGGTTGGTTTCTGCGGAAACAGTTTCCGACTGCAAAAAAGCACGTGGCAACGACTACGGTTACGCAATCTACAACAAGGACAGAATTTTGCGTGAAGCATTCAAAAACTTCGTTCGCAACAATCCCCCTCAGGATTACGTGGAATTTTGTGAACAAAACAGTTTTTGGCTAAACGATTACGCCCTGTTTTGTGCCGTCAAAAAGCACTTCGGAGGCAAATCGTGGTTGGAATGGGATGACGAGGACATACGCATGCGCACCGACGGCGCAATGAAGCACTATTCCGATATGCTCAGCGACGAGGTGGATTTCAACATTTTCTGTCAGTATCTGTTTTTCTCTCAATGGAAGCAGTTCCGCAAAAAACTGCACCGAAACGGCATTAAACTGATAGGCGACATTCCCATTTACGTTGCCTACGATTCCGCCGACGTGTGGGCACATTCGCAGTTGTTCGAACTCACGTCCGACCGCCGTCCGAGTTGGGTTGCGGGGGTACCTCCCGATTATTTTTCCGCCGATGGACAGTTGTGGGGCAATCCTCTGTACAACTGGGACGCCATGAAAAAGGACAACTACGATTGGTGGACACGCCGTGTCGGCAAATGTGCCGAACTTTTCGACGTACTTCGCATCGACCACTTCCGTGCATTTGACAGTTACTACGCAATACGCTACGGCGAAGCCACTGCCCGCAACGGACATTGGCGCAAAGGCGTCGGCTTTGAATTTTTGCAACACATTCAAAGTTCTTTCCCCTCTCTCACGATAATTGCCGAAGATTTGGGCGACATTCCCCAAAGCGTGCTGGATTTGCGTGACAAATGCGGGCTTGCCGGCATGAAAGTTGTGCAGTTTGCCTTTGACGGAAACGACAAAAACCTGTTTTTACCGCAAAATTTTGAAGAACATTGCGTGGCGTATCTGGGAACTCACGACAACGACACGACGCAGGGCTGGTGGGACAGTCTTGACGACAACGCAAGAAGTGTGGTGTTGCGTTTCACGGGGTTGGAAAACGGCGAACACATTGCTCACAACCTCATAAAAATTCTTGCCGAAAGCCGTGCTGAACTTGTGGTGTACAGCATGCAGGACATTTCCGAACAGGACACAACCTACCGCATGAACATCCCCGGCACTTTGGGTTGCTGGAAGTACATGGCAAAAAGCGGAGATTTTTCCGCCGAAAAGGCCGTCTGGTTGGCTGACCTTACGGAAAATGCCCACCGTATCTGATCAATGGAGGAAGTATGAACAGATTTACCGATTTTTACAATGGAAACAGTACAAACGCCTACGAACGTTTGGGTTGCCACAAGGTGGGAGAAAATCTGTACCACTTTGCAGTGTGGGCGCCCAACGCCAAAGACGTGAGCGTTGTGGGCGATTTCAACAACTGGCTGGTCAATCACGACAGATTGCAACTGGAAGACGGTATCTGGCAAATAACAGTGGAAGCACGTGAGGGCGACTGTTACAAATTTGCCATAACAACGCAAAACGGAAACGTACTGTACAAAGCCGACCCTTACGCAAGGTACGCCGAAGTACGTCCCAAAACGGCAAGCATAGTGTACAATCCACAGCCGTTTGCATGGAGTGACGGCGACTGGATTGCCAAACAAACGAAAAAGGACGTCTACACAAGTCCCGTCAACATCTACGAGGTGCATGCAGGTTCCTGGCGCAGGCATTACGACGGCAGAATGTATTCCTACCGTGACCTTGCCAAATATCTTGTGCCTTACGTCAAAAAAATGGGCTACACGCATGTGGAATTTCTGCCTCTTGCCGAGCATCCGCTTGACGCTTCGTGGGGGTATCAGGTAACGGGCTTTTACGCTCCCACAAGTCGCTACGGCACGCCCGACGATTTGAGATACCTGATAAATCAATTCCACAAGGCGGGAATCGGCGTGATTTTGGACTGGGTGCCTGCACATTTCTGCAAGGATGCTCACGGACTCATCGAATTTGACGGAACGTGCTGCTACGAATCGGCGGACGATTTCAAAAAGGAACACAAGAGTTGGGGAACACGCATTTTCGACTACTCACGTTACGAAGTGCAAAGTTTCCTTGTGTCCAATGCGCTGTACTGGTTGAAGGAATTTCACTTTGACGGACTGCGTGTGGACGCAGTGGCAAGCATGCTGTACCTCGACTACGACAGGCGTGACGGCGAGTGGCGTCCCAACAAGTGGGGCGGAAAGGAAAATCTGGAAGCCATCGACTTTTTGCGCAAACTTTCCTGCAAGGTGTTTGAGGCGTGTCCCTACGCACTGTTTGTTGCGGAGGAATCCACCGCATTTCCCAAAGTTACGCATCCCACCTACGTGGGCGGACTGGGTTTCAACTTCAAATGGAACATGGGCTGGATGAACGACGTTCTCAGTTACATGAAGACGGACACTCTCTGGCGTGCGGAACACCACAATCAACTCACCTTTTCCATGTGCTACGCTTACAGCGAAAACTACGTTTTACCCCTTTCCCACGACGAAGTGGTACACCTGAAAGGAAGCATCATCAACAAGATGTTCGGCGACTACGACACAAAGTTCGGTCAGTTGAAAGCGTTGTTGGGCTTCCAATATTCGCACCCGGGCAAGAAACTCAATTTCATGGGTGTGGAACTGGCGCAGTGGAACGAATGGAACGAAAACAAGGAATTGGACTGGATGCTTCTGGCGTATCCCAAGCACGATTCTCACCAAAAATTTGTAATGCAACTCAACAAAACTTACAAAAAGTACAAGGCGTTGTATCAAATTGACAACTCGTGGGAAGGCTTCAAGTGGTTGCTTGCCGATGACGCCAGAAACAGCGTGCTGGCATACGAGCGTCTGGACAAAAAGGGCAACACGATGCTGGTGATAATCAATTTCAGCGTGTACGACTACTTCAAATACGGCTTCTTCATGGACAAGGGCGAGTACAAAATGGTACTCAACAGCGACGAATACGACTTCGGCGGAAGAGGCGTAGACGTGGTGCGTGATGTAGTGACAAATGACGAAGGTTACGCCGAAGTAACCATTCCCGCTTCCAGCGTGCAGTACTACTACAAGGCTGCAACTTCAAAGAAAAACTAACGGAGAACAGTGAAAATATGTCTTATGTATCTGGAAATCTCACAAAAACTCAGGTAAAGGAACTCATCGAAAGCGTTGCAAACAGATCTTACGGCGTTACCGCAAGCGAACTTTCCAACAAACAACTGTACAGGTGCGTGGCAACGGTGGTGCGTGACTTGCTGTTGGAAAAGCGTTCGGCTTTCAACAAAGTGTACAAGGCAAGAGAACGCAAAAGAGTACACTACCTGTCCATGGAATTTTTGATGGGCAGAAGTCTCAAAAACAACCTTTTCAACATGGAACTTGACGGCTTGTTTGCCGAAACTTTGCAAAAGTACTACAAGGTGAACATTGACGATCTGTACGAATGCGAACCCGACGCAGGTTTGGGCAACGGCGGTCTGGGCAGACTTGCCGCCTGCTATCTCGATTGCCTTGCCAAGGAAAACTACCCCGTAATGGGACATTCTCTCCGTTTCGAGTACGGATTTTTCCAACAGAAAATTGTCAACGGCTGGCAGACGGAACTTCCCGACAACTGGTTGCCCGGTGGCGACGTGTGGCTCAAAGAGCGTCCCGACAAGGCGCAGATAGTGCGTTTCGGCGGAGAAGTGCAGGAGATATGGACGGAAAACGGACCCGTCTTCAAACAGGTCAACTGTCAGGAAGTGGAGGCTTTCCCCTACGATATGGTGGTGGACGGCTACCATGCCAACGCAGTGGGCGTACTTCGTTTGTGGTCTGCCCGCAACTGTAAACCCTTCGACTTCCGTGCTTTCGGTCAGGGCGAGTATATGCGTGCGCTGGAAGAGCAGTCGGAAGCGGAAATGATAACAAAGGTGCTGTATCCCAGCGACAACCACGAGGAAGGCAAAATTTTGCGTCTGAAACAGGAGTATTTCCTTGTTTCCGCCGCAATGCAAAACATTACAAGCGACCACTACAAGCGTTACGGCAATTTTGACACCTTTGCGCAAATGGTGGCGGTACACATCAACGACACGCACCCCGCTTTGTGCGTGCCGGAACTGATGCGTATTTTCATCGACGAGTACCATTTCGGGTGGGATTACAGTTGGTCGATAGTCAAAAACATCTGCGCCTACACAAACCACACGGTGCTTGCCGAGGCGTTGGAGTGTTGGCCGGAATACATCTTCAAAAAACTTCTTCCCCGCATCTATCAGATTGTGGTGGAAATAAACGAACGTGCGTGCAAACGTTTTTGGAACATTTGCGGCGATTGGAACAAAGTTTCCAACCTTGCCGTTGTGGCGTACGGACAGGTGCGTATGGCAAACCTTTCCATCGTAGGTTCCCATTACGTCAACGGCGTTTCCGCCCTTCACAGCAGAATTTTGCGCAAAACGCTTTTCAAAGACTTCTACGACATCGATCCGGAAAAGTTCGGCAACGTTACAAACGGTATTGCACACCGCAGGTGGCTGTGTCAGGCTAACCCACGTCTTACGGCGCTGATAAAAGACCTTATCGGCGACGGATTCTATTCCGACGCCGACGAGTTGAAAAAACTCAACAACTTTTTGGACGACACCTCCGTGCATCAGAAAATGGCGGAAATAAAGTTGGAAAACAAACGTCATTTTGCCGACCTTGCACGCAAAAAACTTGACGTGATACTCGACCCCAACACACGTTTCGACGTTCAGGTCAAACGTCTGCACGAGTACAAACGTCAGTTGCTCAATGTGCTGAAAATAGTATATCTGTACCACGAATTGAAGGAAAATCCCGATTTGGACGTAACTCCGCAAACCTTCATTTTCGGTGCAAAGGCTGCTCCGAGTTACTACGCCGCCAAAGAGGTAATAAAACTCATCTGCTTCATCCAGAAGGATTTGGAATCCAACCCCAAAATACGTCAGAAACTCAACGTGGCGTTTATGGAAAACTACTGCGTAACAATGGCGGAAAGTCTGATGCCCGCTGCGGAAATATCCGAGCAGATTTCTCTTGCAGGCAAGGAAGCCAGCGGCACAGGCAACATGAAATTCATGATAAACGGCGCATTGACGCTTGGAACGATGGACGGCGCCAACGTGGAAATGAGCGAAGCGGTGGGAATGGACAACATTTTCATTTTCGGCATGAACGCACGTCAGGTAACGGATTTGTGGGGCAAAGGCTACAATTCCACCGACTACTACTTCAAACAGCCCAAACTGCGTGTGATAATAGACGAACTCAACAACGGTTTTGGCGGTGAAACGTTTGAAAACATCTCCAACTATCTGTTGCGCTCCAATCAGGTGGCAGACCCGTACATGTGCTTTGCCGACTTTGCAAGTTACCTTGCCGCACATGAAAAAATGGACAAATGCTACAAAGACGTGGATTTGTGGAACAGAATGTCGCTGAAAAACATTGCCGAATCGGGAAGATTTTCCGCCGACCGTGCAGTGAGAGAGTACGCTGAAAAGATTTGGAGAATGAAATGATTTATGTAAAATACAACCCCACCGAGGAATTCCACAAAAGTATTGTGGGTGCTGTACCCGAGGGGGTGCGTTTCGGCATACGTTTGCAGATAAACCAATGCATTGCCCCTTCCAAGGTAACTTTGGTGGTGTACAACGAGGAGGGATTTCACGAAGAATACCCCATGTACAAAGACGTGTGCGGTGCGGGTTTCGACAACTACCTTGCCGATGTGCAGTTCAACAAAGGCTTGTATTGGTACTACTTCCGCATGGACGGCGTAACCTACGAGCATTACATCGGCATTGACGACAGCAAAAACGCCGGTTTGTACTACCAGAACGTGCGTCCGTGGCAACTTTCCGTGTACAAAAAAGTGTACAAAACGCCAAGTTGGCTCAACAGGGGCGTTATGTATCAGATAATGGTGGACAGGTTTTGCCACGAAGGCGAAACGGTAGTGACGGAGGACAAAATTCTGCGCAAATGGGGCGAACAACCCTTTTACCGAGAGGAAAACGGCATCGTTCGCAACAGGGACTTTTTCGGAGGAAACCTCAAAGGGGTAATTTCCAAACTTCCCTATCTTTCGTCGCTAAACGTTACCACGCTGTATCTCAACCCCATTTTCAAGGCGTACAGCAATCACAAATACGACACGGAGGACTACGAGGAAATAGACCCCATGTTCGGCACTAAAGAGGATTTTTCCACCCTTTGCAAGGAAGCGGAAAAGTACGGAATCAAAATAGTGCTGGACGGCGTGTTCAACCACGTGGGCAGTTCTTCCAAGTACTTCAACATAGACAAAAAGTACGGTGAAGGCGGTGCCTACAACGACAAAAATTCCCCCTACCGTGATTGGTTTTACTTTCACGACGACAACTCCTACGACTGTTGGTGGAGTTTCCCCACATTGCCCAGGATAAACGCACAAAGCAAAGGTGCACAAAAGTACTTTTGCGGTGCAAACGGCATTGTTCCCCGCTGGCTGAAAGCAGGCGCAAGCGGCTGGCGACTTGACGTTGTGGACGAAATTGCCGACTGTATGTTGGACAAAATCGTTTCTTCCGCCAAAAAGCAAAATCCCGACTGCGCAATAATCGGCGAAGTGTGGGAGGACGCTTCCAACAAGGTGGACTACGGCGTGCGCAGACATTATCTGGACGGCTCGCAGTTGGATTCGGTAATGAATTACCCTCTGCGTGAGGGCATCATCGATTTTGTCAGGGACGGCAACGAGGCCTCTTTGGCGTCGGCGGTGTTCAACATCGTCAACAACTATCCACGGTACGTTCGCAACAACCTGATGAACATTCTCGGTACGCATGATACGGCGAGAATTCTCACCATGCTTGCCGGCGACAGAATAGGCAACAGTTCCAAAGACGTGCTTGCACGCACCAAACTTTCCGACGAACAGTTTTTGTTGGGATGCCGTCTGCTGAAACTTGCCGCTTTGTTGCAATACACGTTGTTCGGGTTCCCCTGCGTTTTCTACGGCGACGAAGCAGTGATGGAGGGGTACCGTGATCCGTTCTGCCGTGGTTGTTACCCGTGGGGGCACGAAAACAAACTGATGCTGGATTTCTACAAGCGTCTGGGAGATTTGCGCAAAAACAGGGTGTTTGCCGACGGCGATTTCCGTCAGTTGGTGGCGGAAAAGGGCGTGTACGCATTCGAACGCAGTCTGGAAGAAACGCAAACGGAAGTCATCGTTGCGGTGAACCGTGGAGGAAAGGAGTACAATCTGTACCTCGGCAGTGTCTACGAAGACGTTTTCACAGGCAGACGTTACAGCGATTTCTGCAAATTGCAACACAACGGCTACGTTGTTCTGAAACGTGTCAAATAGAAACAAAGGACACCAAGCATTGTTGCTATTTGTAGGGATTAAACGGAATAGTTTACAAAACCCGACTCGTGAAAGATTTTTACAAAGAGGCATTACCTATGTTTTTTGCAAAACCGACGTATGAAGAAATCAAATTGCCATTCAGATTTATTGATGTTCCGTCCGATAGTGATGCAGGGTTGATCAATATAGAAGCATATGGAAATGTTTTCGGGCAAAATAAGTATTGTTACGCTTGCTATGAGTTGAAAAATGCCAAAATGTACGACAACGGGGACTTTGAGCAGATGATTGAATTGCTGAAAGACTCCACCGATAAGACGGTAAGAGTCACAATAAAGTTGAAAAAAGGTGTTCCGAAAGACTTTAAGATAGATGTAAACAGTTTAGCGGAAGTTTATTGCGACGAGAGATTCAAGGCTTTGTCATTATCGTGCTGGGGCTTCAACAACAAAAGTTACAAAGAACTATCTTCGCAAGTGTAAATGCCAATTTGTCGGGTTGACGTGTTGTGCGAAACATATTCAAAAACTACACACTGTACTTTGCTTTGCAAAGCGTGTGCTTGCAACGCAATCGAAGGGATAACGATTTTTTCGTTATCCTTTTTTGTTGTAGAAATTCCCGTAGAACCTGCGCCTTGTGTCGGAGTCTTAATATTTGCTTAACATTGTACACAATTTTTACAACCGTATCAACGTTTTTGCGACAAACAGCGGAATTAAAGAGAATAATTTGTCTGCGCAATTTGTGCGAAAGTTTGCAAATTGCCCGTGCATATTGTAAAAACGAACTTGCCGTGCAAATTGCCTTGCGGTTGCGCTAATCAAAAAAAGCGTATCAAATTTTATGTCAATGTGCGGTAATACATGGGAATTTGTGTGAAAACACCGGTAATACGCAGTATATTCAGTTTCACAAACAAGGAAAACCATCGGCAATGACGCTTTCGTCGCCTTTAAGTACTGTATATGTACCTTCACCAACATGAAAACGTCTAACGCAACGCTTGTTGTGTTTTGTACTGTTTTTCAGTCGGTACCCTGTCGTGCGGGTCCGTTGTCTTGACGTGTGTAAACAGCAGTGCTTTGCGTTTTGCTGTGCATGCGGATACTTTGTTTTCCACCTTTGCCGCACGCAAACATTTGCGATTTTTTCCCGCAGACATGCGATATTTTTCCACAAACATTTGACATATTCTCATAATAATACTATATTTATTTTGTACGCAGTACATAGGACATCATCAACAGCGGGACGGGCTAGAAAGTGAAAAAACAAATGCCGAAAATCACTTCAAAACAAGTTTTGAAATTGATAAAAGAATACGTTTGGGTCGGTTTGGGAGGCGTTCTGAACGCCATTTCCCTTTTCACATTTGTCAACCCCGCAACATTGATAGCCGGCGGTTTCAGCGGACTTTCATCGGTGCTTTCCCACGTGTGCGTGTTGTTTATGGATGCCACTTTCGACAGCATAATGTCGGTAATGTACTTTGTGCTTAACGTTCCTTTGCTTATTTGTTCTTTGATTTTTCTGCGTGGCGACTACACATTCAAAACTATTTGGGCAACTGTTGTCAGTACCATCGTTCTGGCTATTTTGCCTGAGGGGTTCAAGTTCAGCGGTGCGCCTTTGATAGCCGTTATATTCGGAGGTATTCTGGTGGGATTGGCAATGTACGTTGCCTACGAAAACAACGGAAGTAACGGCGGTACGGAAATAATAGGCAAAATCGTTGCCAAGTATCACCCCGAAATAGACATTTCCAACGTTATTCTCATTGCCAACTTCATCATTACCGTCAGCGGAAGTATTGTGGTAATTTTCATCACTAAAGAATCGGTGGACATCATTTTGTATTCTCTCATGTACGTGTTGATTGGCGGCAATGTGTTGGGCATGCTGAAACGTGGTTTCAACCATCCGCAAAAGTTTTTGATAATCACCTCTCAGTACGAAAAAATCGGACACGACATCAGCAGATATTTCAAACGTGGCTACACGGTTTTTGACGTGGAAGGCAGTTACGACGGCGTCAAGAGAAAAATGCTTGTAGTAATCGTTCAGTACCGTCAACTTTATTTCCTCAAACACATCATTCGCAAGCGTGATCCCCGTGCATTCACGGTAATCAAAGACGTTTATGACGTGTTTTCACGTCCCACCTTCAACAGGAGTTACAAAACAAAACCATGAACAATTCGGAAAATCAAGGCAACGTTACCGAAACGTCAAATTCTGCGGAAACGCAACAGCAAGTAAATCCGCAAATAATCATTCCCGAACCAAAAAAGCAGTCTGCCGTGTTGTACAACATAAAGCAGATTGTACTGATTTTTATTGCAAGTCTTTCTACGGCTGTTGCTTTGGAAGTGTTTTTGCTTCCCGGCGACACAGTGGTGGGCGGTGCTTTGGGAATTGCTTCCATTTTGCACATTTTGTTGTGCACATCCTCTGCGCAGTGGTATTTTTCCGCAGGTATTTGGGTGTTTGTCATCAACATTCCCATTTTCATCTACTGTTTTGCCACCTATCGCAGGCGTTTTGCATTCAAAACGTTTTTGTATGTGTTGTTTTTGGCAGTAATAACCGTTGTTCTGCACAGCTTGGATGTTTCAACGGCATTTGAAAAACTCATGTACGGCGATGGCGAAAAAGATAAGGTAATCTACGTAATTTTGGGCGGTGCGTTGCACGGCGTTTCCCTTCCCATCATGCTTTCCGTCAATGCTTCCACCGGCGGCAGCGACATCGTGGGACTGATGATGCAAAAGCGTTCCAAACAAAGCAGCAGCATTGCCATGCGTGTGGTAATGCTGACCAACGTAGCCGTTGTGTTTTTGGCGTCTGTTGCGGCTTATCTCGTCAAAAAGGACATTTCCCACGCAGTAAACATGTTCATCTATTCAGTGGCGGCTATATTTGTGTGCGAAATTGTACAGGAAGGCATTTTCAAGGGATTTTCCGCCGCTTTGGAATTGGAAATCACCACCGAAAAACCCCAGGAAATGGCAAATGCGTTGCAGGCAGGGCTTAAACACGGCGTAACGAAAATAAAGGTGGTGGGAGGTTTCTCTCAAAGCGAAAAAATCATGATTTTGTGCGTTGTAAACAAACAGCAACTTACTCATGCCAGAAAAATAATAAACGAAGTCGACCCCAAGGCATTTGCCTATGTGGAAAATGTCAAAGAGGTGTTGGGCAAAGGTTTTGCCAACAAAGAAATAGAACTCGACGAGGAAGAAAGCGCTTCCAAAAATTGACGTTTAGTAACGGTACTAGGCAAACTGTAAAGCACGGCAAATGGAACAGTCTTGTTTCCGACGTTACAAACATAAGTTTGCATTGTTGCATTTTGGGTAACGGCGCATTGCCAACAGCGACAAATGAAAAAACAGGGTTGCCCCTGTTTTTTTTTATTGCATTAGTCATTTGCCAAGACGTTTATTCGCTATGTAATTTGACTTTCGAAAAGTAAAGTTGCCGACTTGCAGTGATGTAACTGTATTGTTTGAATAATCTCACCTTTTGGAAAGTATGGCAAGCACGTGGCAAAAATTTTGCTTTCAACCGCAAGTTTACAAGGCTGTTACGGGTAGCATTACAAACTGCGTTGTATTACAAGCAGAGTCGTCTTGCATTATCGGCAGTTTGCCGTGTAACGCAAGTCACGTGTCGACAATACTGCGTTCAACTGTGAGTTTGCACAAGGTTTGTAACTGTTAACATTACAAAATGCTTTATATTGAAAGAGCATCGTCTTGCATTATCGGCAGTTTACCGTGTAACGTAAGTCATGCGTCGACATACTGCTTTCAACTGCAAGTTTGCACAAGTGCTATAACGGGCAAGGATATGACCTGTGATATATTGCAATTTTTTGTTCCATTCGTCGTTTGCTGTGTATGGCAAGCACGTGGAAAATACGGCGTTCAACTTTCAATCGTGAGTTTTCACAAGGTTTGAAACGTGTAACACTGCAAAATTTATGTAGAGCAATTAGGTTGCTTGCATAGTAGCAGTTTACAGTGTAACTCAAATATGTGTACAGAATACTGCTTTCAACCTTCAAGCGTTAGTTTTCACAGGTTTTTCCCTGATAAATGTTTTTTCAATTTTTTATCAACGATGTGTGCAACCCAGTCTGTCCAGCATTTGTTTCAACACCTCAAGGTGCAGTTGTTCGTCCAGCACAATACGTTGAATAATGGCACTGACGTCCTCGTTTTTCAATACGTACAGCATTTTCTTGTACTCGGCTATTGCGTCCAGTTCCCCTTGAATGTCGTCCATTATCATTTTTTGAGGTGTTGTGGATTGCGACACGGCAGAGGTGTCGAAGTACAGGTTGGAACGTGGTACCTGCACGTATCGGGGATTCACGCCAAGTTTCAGCATTGCCTCACCCAAAATGTCAAGGTGTTTCATTTCCGCAAGCGCAATCTGACGTAAAATGTCGGCGTCGTCGGCACTCACGGCATTCAGGTGCAGTCCGTGGTACAGATATTGCAAAATTGCCGTCAACTCGCTTTTCAAAGAAGCATACGCAAAGGAAATTATCTGTCCGCTTTTAACGTCTGTCTGCAAATTGTCGGTAGAGGGGTAGGGTAAGTCGCAAATCAAAGGTTTCACGCTGTTTCTCCGTTTTTTATTTCAGTGTATGATTTTCCCCTAATTACTGTTACAGTCCCCGAATCGTTTTTTTTGTGTGCAGATTTCTTGCTACCGTATCTTGATTTTTTGTACTTTGACGCAATTTTCTTTCCCTGCGAATGATTTTTGATACTGTGTAACCTTTGTACGGAAAATATTTTCGTTACTTATTTTAGGCTGTCCTTTGCGTGTATCTTAACGGTTTTGTACCGTGTTTTTCAACAATTTTGTGCAAAGTATTTTCTTATAAATTAAACTTATAGTAATCATAAATATTAGCAATATTCTTTATGCTTGACAATTATTACGCAACAATCTATAATGATATAAGACAAAGTTTGGCTTGCAGTACGCAATGTTTGCATGCCGAAGTTGCAAATATTTCATTTTAAGGAGTGAAAAAAATGAACAAAAAAAGTATCAGAGACGTAGACGTAAAGGGTAAAAGATGTCTTGTTCGTGTAGACTTCAACGTTCCCATGAAGGACGGAGTCATCACCGATGAAACCCGTATTCAGGGTGCTTTGCCCACAATCAAGTACCTTATGGAACATGGCGCAAAGGTTATTTTGTGTTCGCATTTGGGAAAACCTCACAACATTTTCACGCCCGGCTTCAAACTCAACAAAAAGGAAAAGGCTGCACTTGAAGCACTTCCCGAAGATCAGCGTGAAAGCGCAAAGGCGGAAATGATTGCCAAAGCATTGAAGGGCGACGCCAAGAAGTTCACCCTCAAACCCGTTGCCGACAGACTCAATCAGTTGCTTGACGGCAAGGTTACCTTTGCTACGGACATCGTCGGAGCAGACGCACAGGCAAAAGTTGCCGCAATGCACGACGGCGATGTGGTACTTTTGGAAAACACACGTTTCGACGCAGGCGAAGAGGGTCGTGACATTGAGTTTTGCAAGAAGTTGGCAGCCTTTGCCGATATCTATGTTAACGACGCATTCGGAACGGCTCACCGTTCTCACGCCAGCACGGCGGCAATCGTGGAATACGGTTTTGTGAAAGATGCCGTTTGTGGCTTCCTCATCGAAAAGGAACTTTCCGTCATGGCGGAAGCGTTGGAACACCCCGTGCGTCCCTTCGTTGCCATTTTGGGCGGTGCAAAAGTTGCCGATAAACTCAACGTTATCAACAATTTGCTTGAAAAGTGCGACACCCTCATCATCGGTGGCGGAATGGCGTACACATTCCTCAAATCCCAAGGCAAAGAAGTGGGAAAATCACTCCTTGACGAAGAAAAAATCGGCTACTGCCGTGATATGATTGCAAAGGCTAAGGCGGAGGGCAAAAAACTGTTGCTTCCCGTAGACTGCGTGACCATTGCTCAATTCCCCAACCCCATCGACGCCCCCGTGGAAACTACCGTGGTAGACGTGGATCACATTCCTGCCGACCGTGAAGGCGCCGACATCGGACCCAAAACCTGCGAGTTGTTTGCTGCGGAAATCAAAAACGCCAAGACTGTCATCTGGAACGGACCCATGGGAATTTTCGAAAATCCCATTTTGGCGGCAGGCACCAACGCCGTTGCAAAGGCTATGGCGGAAAGCGACGCTACAACGATAATCGGCGGTGGCGACAGCGCAGCGGCAGTTACGCAACTTGGCTATGCCGACAAAATGACGCACGTCAGCACAGGCGGCGGCGCAAGTCTGGAATTGTTTGAAGGAAAGGTTTTGCCGGGAATTGCCTGCCTCAACGATAAATAACCGTGGCGTGGCTTTGCTTTGCATTGTCGGCTGTAATTGCAGTTTCTCTTGTCCTTTGGCACTTTGTCAATTTGCACAAGCGTAAAATGCAAGTAGCCCTCTTGCAACAAAAAAAGGAGAAAACTTTTGTGAAAAAGGAAGTTTTGTTGCCTTATCAACACCAGACTGTTGCATTGAAAAACATTTTCGGCGAAGTTAACGTCGGCACAGTGGAAAGCGTTGACGACAACTGCGTTGTGCTTTCGGCAAAACGTGGGCGCAAGGTTGTCAACACCGTTATTGCATTGGAATACGTTACCTCTTTTGCCGTAAGCAAATAAAATACACACAGGCAGACAGGTTTTTCTGTCTGCTTGTACTGCGAAAAGGAAGATAAACATGAAAAACAAAATTATTGCCGGTAACTGGAAAATGAACAAAACACGCATTGAAGCGGAACAACTCATCAATGCGCTTATTCCTCTTGTTAAGGGCACCAAAAACACAGTGGTAATCTGCGTGCCGTTCACCGATTTGTGCAAGGCAGTCAAACTTACCAAAGGCACAAACATTCATGTGGGAGCGCAAAACTGCCACTGGAAGGAAAGCGGTGCATTCACAGGCGAAATCGCCCCCTCCATGCTGACGGAATTGGGCGTGGAATACGTTGTAATCGGACACAGCGAACGTCGTACCTACTTTGGCGAAACGGACGCAACCGTGCTTGCACGTACAAAGGCGGCATTGGCGGCAGGTCTTAAACCCATCGTGTGCATTGGCGAAACTTTGGAAGAACGCAACAGCGGCAACATGGAAAAGGTACTGCAACGTCAGGTGAGGGAAGGCTTCAAGGACGTAACGGAAGAAGAACTTGCCAACATCGTAGTGGCTTACGAACCTGTTTGGGCAATAGGCACAGGCGTTACCGCCACCGACGAACAGGCAAATGACGCCATCGCCTTTGTAAGAAGTGTTTTTGCCGACATGTACGGCAAAGAGGCTGCCGAAAAACTGTACATTCAGTACGGCGGAAGCATGAACGACAAAAATGCCGAAGGTTTGCTCAATATGAGCGAAATTGACGGCGGACTTATCGGCGGAGCCAGCCTTGTTGCGGAAAAATTTGCCGCCGTTGTAAATGCTCACAAATAAAGGAAGTTTTTATGGATAAGAAAATAACCGCACTCATTATTATGGACGGATACGGTCTGTCCAAAGAAAAATTGGGCAACGCAGTAGGCGTGGAATGTTCTCCCTATGTGCATTACCTGATGCAAAACTATCCCACAACGCAGTTGGACGCAAGCGGTCTTGCCGTTGGCTTGCCCGAAGGACAAATGGGCAACAGCGAAGTGGGACACCTCAACATAGGCGCAGGTCGTGTGGTCTATCAGGAACTGACACGCATCACCAAGTCCATTAAGGACGGAGACTTTTTCGAAAATCCCGCATTTCTGGCTGCTGCGGAATATGCACGCAAAAACAACGGCAAACTGCACCTTATGGGACTTTTGAGCAGTGGCGGCGTTCACTCTCACATCAACCACGTTATGGCTTTGGTGGATTTTGCCAAACGTCAGGGATTGGACAACGTGTACGTTCACTGCTTTATGGACGGACGTGACGTTTCTCCCACAAGCGGTGCAGGCTTTGTAAAGCAGTTGGGCGACTACATGCAACAACTGCAATTCGGCAAAATCGCAACCGTGTGCGGCAGATACTACGCCATGGACAGAGACAACCGTTGGGACCGTGTGGAAAAGGCCTACGACATGCTTGCTTTGGGCGTTGGCGAACGCACTGCAACCGACCCCGTTGAGGCACTCAATGCAAGTTACGCCGAAGGTGTAACGGACGAATTCGTGTTGCCTACCGTAATCACCGAAGAGGGCAAACCCGTTGCAACGGTGGAAAACGGCGACGCCGTGATATTCTTCAACTTCCGTCCCGACAGGGCTCGTGAAATGACACGTGCCTTCACTCAAAGCGGTTTTACGGGATTTGACCTTCACGGAAAGGCTCGCAAAGTGCATTGGACTTGCATGACTCAGTACGACGAAAAGTTTGAAGGGGTAGACATTGCCTTCAAACCGGAAACGTACAAAAACACTTTGGGCGAATATCTTGCCAAATTGGGCAAAACACAACTGCGTATTGCCGAAACGGAAAAGTACGCTCACGTAACTTTCTTCTTCAACGGCGGAGTGGAAGCTCCCAACGAAAACGAAAGCCGTGTGCTTATTGCTTCCCCCAAGGTTGCCACCTACGATTTGCAACCGGAAATGAGCGCTTACGAAGTGTGCGAGCGTGCCATTGTGGAAATTGAAAAGAGTAAGTACGATGTGATGATTCTCAACTACGCCAACTGCGATATGGTGGGACACACAGGCGTTATTCCCGCAACGGAAAAGGCTGTCGCTACCGTGGACGAGTGCGTCCGTCGTGTGGTGGAATGCGTGTTGCAAAACGGTGGCAGAGCCTTTGTTACGGCGGATCACGGCAATGCGGAAAAAATGCTTGCCGAGGACGGAAGTCCTTTCACTGCGCACACAACAAACAAAGTGCCTTTCATAATGGTGGACGAACAACTGCGTGACAAAAAATTGCGTAGCGGCGGTGCGTTGTGCGACATTGCACCCACAATGCTGACGGCAATGGGCTTGCCTGTTCCTCCTGAAATGACGGGTAAAAGCCTGATAAGGAAAAAGTAGTCAATTGCTTTTAAGCGGTCTGTAGTCAGACCGCTTTTTTTGTATCGTACTCAAAACAGGCATTTTTGCGTGAGTTTTCCAACAAATTGAAAAGCAGTTACCGCAACGCAACTTTCGGCGAAAATGTACAAAAACACAACAGCGTGCTTGAAAAGTGCAAGACGTTGTAATGAATTTGCAGTCTGCAAAAGATAATGAAAAATCTTTGCGTGGTGTAATTTACAAAAAACAGAATTGAGTTTGTTTAATTGCACAGTTACCGCAACTTTACTTTCTGTGAAAATGTGCAAAAACTCAACAGCGTGTATAAAAAGTGCAAGACGTTGTAATGAATTTGCTGTCTGCAACAGATTTCTGAAAATCTTTGTGCGGTGCAATTTACAAAAAAAAGAATAGATGTTGTTTAATTGCACAGTTACCGCAACTTTACTTTCGGCGAAAATGTACAAGAATACAACGGCGTGTATAAAAAGCGTAGGACGTTGTAATATATTTGCTGTCAGCAACAGATTTTTGAAAATCTTTGTGTGATGCAATTTTCAAAAAAGAATTGAGTTTGTTTAATTACACAGTTACTGCAACTTTACTTTCTGTGAAAATGGTGCAAAAACGCAACGGCGTGTTTGAAAATGATCACAAGACGTTTTGCTATACTTTTTGCTAGGGGATTCTGGATGAAGTTCACGAAAAGGCAACATGCAAAAAGCAGTGCGTTGAGTAAAAACCGTGGCATACCTTTTCGGCATGTGGCGAAATTTGTTCAGGAAAAGTAAACAATGTTGCAGTTTTTATCTCAAAAAAGTTGCGCAAAAACAAAAACTGTGGTATACTAGCAAAGCGATATGCGTAAAGAATGTTTCTTTACGTTTACAAATGGAGGTAGAACAGTGCTCAACGCTCTTTTATTGTTTGCCAACACGGCGTATGTGGTGTTTGGAATTAAAATTGCTCTTGCGGTGATTGCTCTTGTTTGTACGGTGTTTATCATTTGCGTTGTCCTCATGCAATCGGGCAACAGCGACGGTATGGAAGCCATCAGCGGCTCTTCCAAATCCGACGATTCCGAAACGTACTACGGCAAAAACGCATCTTCCCGTCGTGATGCAAAACTTAAACTCTGGACATACATCTGCTCGGGAGTTTTGGCAGTTTGCTGTATTGTGTTCATCATTCTTTCCGTACTGTAAAAGAAAGAGAGTAGAGCAATTGAGTAATTCGATTGCTCTTTTTTTGTGCCAAAAAGGTTCAAAATGCTCTTTTCAATGTAAGGGATTGTGCGGACAACGTAATGCAAATTTGCCACTAGTGTTTTGAAGTCTGCAAAAGCGCCGTGCAACCGCCGACGTATTTTGGAAAAATCAGACAAATTGCAACAGTAACAAAACGCAAATTGTTTTAGGTTGTTTTCAAAACATTTGCCGTTTTATTTTATCTGCAATCAACACCAAAGCAACACGCAAAATTTACTCTTTCTGTCGTTGAAGTCTGCAAAAAGTACCACCGTAGTAAACTTTTTGGTTTTTCTGCGGAAACACTTGCAAAAATGCAACTGCGCAGGAAACATTTTCACACTGTTGTTTTCGACTTTGGCAGAAGGGTGCTTTTTTCGGCAAAATGAAAAACAGGCATTTCGTTGTTTAGGCAGACGGCAGTTTTTGCAAAGTACCACCGTAGTAAACTTTTTGGTTTTTCTGCGGAAACACTTGCAAAAATG